>SL_8KL_010_SEDDRAFT_10000089_pt1 | contig 69397 bp, 68 predicted proteins | sample SodLakKL_010_SED_4_FD_11160 | JGI IMG/M metagenome (IMG submission 11160)
TAGCCCCTTTTATAATATCATTGATTTTGGCCAGCTTAATTGAGCCTTTAGTAATAAAAATTACTGCCTCAGAAAAAATTCCACTGGGGAGAACGCTAGCAGTTATTCTATCTTTAATTTTAGTGCTGGCTATTTTTACTGGTATCTTGATCCTGGGTTCATCTCGCATATATTTTGAACTCAATAGAGTTCTGCAACAATTGCCTGACTATGAAACCTTAACTCAACAATTTATGATTCCAGAGGCAAGCTGGCAGGAAATATTAGAAAATTTCAATGTATCACCGGCAATTATCTCGGCAATTGAAGAAAACCTTCAGACTATCTTCAATGCAGGGCGAGCTCTTTTAATGCAGGGAGCTAACTTTGCTCTTAATGCCCTGGGTAATCTGCCGCTGGCCTTGATGATATTTCTCTTCAGTATAGTAGCTACCTTCTTTATCAGTAGAGACAAGGATAAAATTAATGCTGCCATTATTAAGCTCTTCCCTCCAGACTGGGAAGATAAAGTTCGTTCTATCCAGAGCGAACTGGCTAATTCAGCTATTGGTTATATAAGAGCTTTGCTGATACTTATCACGATATCTGGTATCATCACCTTTATTGGTCTAATGATCCTGGGCAGTGAATATGCTTTAACTTTAGGAGCCGTTGCGGCAGTCCTGGATTTAATTCCTATCATCGGTCCGGCCCTGATTTTTTATCCCTGGATGGTAGTCAGTCTTTTGATGGGAAATATCGGCTTTGCTTTAGGTTTGCTGCTGACTCACTTATCCCTGGTAGCGATTCGTTCCGCTTTAGAGCCTAAAATTATGGGAGATAATATTGGGATTCACCCCCTATCTACCATGATTGCTCTTTTTGCCGGTTATCGAATTTTAGGCCTGATGGGCTTTTTAGTAGGTCCTACTATTTTAGTATTGGTTAAAACAGTGGCCCGGGCAAATTTATTACCTTTTTGGGAGGTTGACCAATGAAAAAAATCACTATTCTAGGAGCAACAGGCTCTATAGGTACTCAGGCTTTAGAAGTAATTAAGGATTTGGAAAATTGGCAGGTGAAGGCTTTAAGTTGTTTTAAAAATCATGAAAAACTGCTTGCTCAGGCCCTTAAATATAGACCAGAAGAGCTGGCTGTCGCTGATGACAAAAGCAAAAATGAATTAGCAGCTAAACTGCCCTCAGATTATAACCCCAATATTTTAACTGGGGCAAAGGGTTATGAAAGATTAGCAGCTCTGCCAGAAGTTGATATTGTCTTAAATGCAATAGTTGGAGCTGCAGGCTTAAAACCCTCTCTGGCAGCAGCCCGTCTGGGCAAAAGATTGGCCCTGGCTAATAAAGAAAGCCTGGTTATTGGAGGAGAAATATTATTACCATTAATCAATGATACCGGTGGTGAAATAATTCCCGTTGATAGCGAACACAATGCCATATTTCAGCTTTTAGAGGGTAAGGAAAAAGAAGAGGTAGCCCGGTTAATATTAACGGCTTCTGGAGGACCTTTTCATGGTTGGGATAAAAACAAATTATCCCGGGTAACGGTAGAAGATGCCCTGGATCATCCTAATTGGGATATGGGAAGCAAAATAACCATTGATTCTGCTACCTTGATGAATAAAGGTTTAGAGGTTATAGAAGCCCACTGGTTATTTGGTTTTTCCTATGATAAAATAAAGGTAGTGGTACATCCTCAAAGTATTATCCACTCTTTAATAGAATTAATTGATGGATCTTATTTAGCGGAGTTAGGTCAACCTGATATGAGGCTGCCAATTCAACATGCGCTTTCTTATCCAGCTCGCCAGAGTATTATTAGTTCTAATTTAAAGCTCACTGAAATATCCGAGCTAACTTTTTTTAAGCCTGATACTGATAATTTTCCGGCCTTAAATTTAGCCTATGAAGCCGGGAGAAAAAAGCAGGGTTATCCGGTAGTTTTAAATGCAGCTAATGAAATAGCTGTTGCTGCCTTTTTGCAAAAAAAGATTGCATTTCTAGATATTTCTTATATAATAAAAGAAATGATGGGCAAACATCAACCGGTAGACTTAAAGGAATCCGATGAAATTTTAGCTCTAGATGAAGAAGTCAGAGCTAAGTCCCTTGAACTCATTAATAATTTATAATTATTTCATTTTGCTCAACCTTAAGGAGGTTTTGTCAGGTGTTATTAACAATTTTTGCTTTTATAATATTTTTAGGCATTTTGATCTTTGTGCATGAGTTAGGTCATTTTATCATGGCTCGTCGTAATGATGTTAGAGTGGAAGAATTTGCCTTAGGATTTGGCCCGAAGCTAATCTCCCGCCAGAAGGGAGAGACGCTGTTTTCTATACGGGCAATACCTCTAGGTGGTTTTTGTAACATGGTAGGAGAAATGCCCTATGAGGATGAAGAGCTGGAAGAAGATGAACTGGAAAAAATCAGAAAGACTGAACAGGAAGGCCGGGCCTTTTATCAAAAGTCGCCCTGGCAGCGCTTAAAAATACTTTTTATGGGTTCAGGCATGAATTTTCTCCTGGCTGCTCTCTGTTTTATTATTCTTTTTGCTGCCTTTGGTGTGCCCACGCAAGTCGACGATCAAGCAATCTTAGGAGAAATGTTTCCCAATGAACCGGCGGCTGAAGCTGGCCTGCAACCCGGGGATAGAGTGATTGAGATAAATGGAGAGGAAATCGAAAGTTTTACTGATATGACCAATATAGTAAGAGAGAGTCCTGGAGAAACTTTAAACTTTACAGTTTTAAGAAATGATAGCACTGAAGAATTTCAAGTTACCCCGGAAATGAATGAAGAGCTAGGTTATGCCATGATAGGTGTAAATCAACGAGTGGAAAGAGAAAGAATAAATCCAATCCTGGCTGTAGGCAGGGGAGTTATATATACCTTTGAAGTTGTTGTAATTACGATAGCAGGGTTTGCCGAGTTAATAGCACAAAGAACTACGGAGGGACTGGGAGGTCCGGTGATGATAGCTTCTTTTGTGGGGCAGGCTACTCGTTCCGGCTTAGAATATGTGCTCAACCTGCTGGCCATAATCAGTGTGAATTTGGCCATCATAAATTTACTGCCCATTCCAGCCCTGGATGGAGGAAGGATAATTTTTGTCCTGATTGAGCTGGTTAGAGGTAAACCCATTTCTCAGGAAAAAGAGGGTATGATCCATTTAGTTGGTTTTGTCCTGTTAATGCTATTTATGATATTTATTATATACCAGGATATTATAGTAAGCTTTTTTTAATAAGCAAGCAAAATAAGCAAGCTATAAAAAGTTAGTTTTTAAACTAATAAACTGCTGTGCTAAAAACAAGAAAGGAGAGGGTAGCTATTAAACTTCCCCGGGTAACTCTGGTAAGCCTGTTAACCGATAGTGTTGCTTTAAAACATCTTCGAGTTGCAGGTTTCCGCCATGCTGTTGCTGCTGCTGAATATGCCTATAAGCTTTCACAAGAGAGAGAAATATGCCCTGACTTAGCTACAAAAGCTGCCCTGCTCCATGATATTGGCCATACAAATTGGGAAAAACAGGGAGAATGGGATTTTGAGTCCTATGATTATTTTGATATTCATCCCATAAAAGGTGCTGAAAGGGCTCATGAGCTGTTAATCTTAAAGGGTGAAGACCTGGGCAAAGCTCGAGAAATTGCTCTGGCTATTCTCTTTCACAGTGGTTCTAGCCCTATTAATACAAATTTGAAGTTGACCCCCTTTCAAAAATTAGTGATGGATGCTGATGACATCGATGAAGAAGAAGGGGGAGAACATCATTATGATGAAATCCCTTTAGAAGAGGCGTTAACCAGATTAGAAAAGCTAGATCAAAATGTTGCTCAGTATTTAGATGAATGTCAGGACAGAGAGGAAAACTGCCAAAGCTGTGGTATGCTTTAGCTTTAAGGAGAGGGGAAGACATTTTTTATGAAGCGCAGGGATAGTCGCTTGGTGATGGTTGGTGATGTGCCTGTAGGAAAGGGGCATCCCATTAGTATTCAGTCTATGACCAATACCCGTACTGAGGATGTCGAAAAGACCTTAGCGCAAATTAAAGAACTTGAAGATGCTGGTTGTGAAATAATTAGAGTCGCTATACCCAATGAAAAAGCCGCTAAAAGTTTACCGGCTATAATAGCCGAGGCCAAAATTCCTGTGGTAGCTGATATTCACTTTGATTATCGCCTGGCAATAATGTCAGCTCAGGCTGGAGTTCAGGCTCTGAGGATAAATCCAGGCAATATCGGTGGTCAGGAGAAAGTAAAAGCTGTAGTGAAAATATGCCATGAAAAAAAGATTCCTATTAGAATTGGAGTTAATAGTGGCTCTTTAGAGAAAGACCTTGAATTGGCAGAGAATAACTTATTTTCTGCTGAGGACCTGGCTGATTTTGCTTTGACTCAATATTCAGAGCAGGAAGTTACAACTGCCAAGAAAATGGTGATCAGTGCTGCTAAACATATTGAGTTCCTGCAGCAGGAAAATTTTTCTGATATCATAGTCTCTCTAAAATCCAGCAATGTATCAGAAACTCTTTTAGCCAATAGGCTATTTGCCGCCAGGTTTTCTTACCCTTTACATATTGGAATTACTGAAGCTGGCAGTGGCCAAAGGGGTAAGATTAAATCTGCAGTTGGCCTGGGAGCTCTCCTGAGTCAGGGGCTCGGAGATACTTTAAGAGTATCCCTGACAGGAAATCCGGTACAGGAGGTAAAGACTGCTTATCAAATTTTAGCCAGTTTAAATCTGCGCTGTTCTCTGGAAAATTTTACTATAATATCCTGTCCCACCTGTGGACGCACTGAAATTGAACTGGAAAATATAGCCCGAAAAGTGGAAAAAGCTTTAAGCTCTAGAGATAAGCAAAATAAAACCAAACCCCTTACAGTAGCAGTAATGGGTTGTGCAGTCAATGGTCCTGGAGAGGCTGCTCGTGCTGATATAGGGATAGCTGGTGGTAAGAAATCAGGAGTCATTTTTCGACAGGGTGAAATTATAAAAAAAGTGCCAGAAGATCAGTTAGTAAGTGCCCTTCTGGCGGAAATCAATAAAATGGAGTGTGAATAATATGAAACTTTCTAAATATTATATGCCAACCTTACGTGAAGATCCTGCCGATGCTGAAATACCCAGCCATAAGTTGATGCTTCGAGCCGGGATGATTAGAAGTTTATCAGCTGGTGTTTATTCTTATTTGCCGCTGGGGTATCGAGTAGTACGCAAAGTAGAGCAGATTGTGCGGGAAGAGATGGATCGCAGTGGAGCTCTGGAGGTCTTGATGCCGGCCATGCAGATTGCTGAAATTTGGAAGGAATCGGGACGCTGGGAAGAATTTGGCCCTCTTATGGTTCGTTTTAAAGATCGTAATGAGCGAGAATACTGTCTTGGTCCCACTCATGAAGAAGTGATTGCCGATATAGTTAGAGATGAAGTTCGCTCTTATAAAGATCTTCCCTTCAACCTCTACCAGATACAAACTAAAGTCAGAGATGAAATACGCCCTCGTTTTGGTTTGATGAGAGCAAAGGAATTCATCATGAAAGATGCCTATACCCTTGATATTGATGAAGCAGGTCTGGATAAGGCATATCAGAATATGTATGATGCCTATGTTCGAGTATTTGAGCGCTGTGGCCTGGAGACCAGGGTAGTAGAGGCTGATAGTGGCGCTATGGGGGGATCTGGTTCTCATGAGTTTATGGTCTTAGCCGATAGCGGAGAAGATCAACTGGCTTTTTGTACTGACTGTGACTATGCTGCCAATGTAGAGCGCGCCCAAGCTGGCCTGGAAATTACTCCAGCAGCCAGGCAAAGTGACAGCGAGTCCTCCAGGGAAAAAGTACATACCCCCGGGGCTACTAGCATCGATGAACTGGTAGATATGATCGATACTGGCCCGGAAAAAATGATTAAAACTATGGCCTATATTGCCGATGATGAACCTGTGGTAGCCTTAGTGAGGGCTGATGATCAATTGAATGAAATTAAACTTCGTAATTATTTAGGGGCTATTGAACTCCGCCCTGCACATCCTGAAGAATTTCCCACGGAGTTTAATAGTGTGGCCGGCTTTATAGGTCCCGTGGGATTACCACAAAATGTCAGGGTGGTAGCGGATAGAAGAATACAGGAGATGACTGAAGCTGTAACAGGAGCCAACGAAAAGGACTATCACTACTTACAGGTGGACCCTCAACAGGATATAGATGAGATAGAGGCTTTTACTGAGCTAAGAACTGTAAAACCTAAAGATCCCTGTCCTAAATGTGGGGAAGAATTGGAGATTAAATCCGGTATTGAAGTAGGTCATATCTTTAAACTGGGTACCAAATATAGTGCCAGCATGGGAGCAACCTATCTCGATGAACAGGGGAAAGAGAAGCCAATAGTTATGGGCAGTTATGGAATTGGTATTACCAGAGTAGCAGCTGCAGCAGTGGAGCAACACCACGATGATAAAGGTATAGTATGGCCTATGCCCCTGGCACCTTTCCAGGTGATTATTTTGCCTTTAGGTAACTCAGAAGAGGTTTATCAGGCTGCAGAAGATCTATATCAAAATCTCCAACAAGAAGGAGTAGAAGTGCTCCTTGACGATAGAGATGAAAGGGCCGGAGTAAAATTTAATGATGCAGAGCTTATAGGTATTCCTCTTAGAATTACTATTGGTTCTCGTTCTTTAGAAAATAATGAATATGAAGTTCAAATTCGCCGGACCGGTGAGGAGTTTAACATTGACTGCCAGGGAGCCCTTGAGAGAATCACCGCTTTGTTAACTGAAATTGATTAGAGATATTTTTGCTCAGTTAATTCACTACTAATGGACAAATATAAACTAATCTCTAGTTTTATTCTTCTACTGGTGATAAATAAAGGCAGGAGCAGGGGGTAAATACTCTTATTATGAATATATGTGCTCTGATACCGGCTTATAATGAAGAAAAAACAGTGGGACATGTTATATCTGTCCTGAAAAATATTGCAGAAATAGATAGTATTATTGTCATCAATGATGGTTCTGATGATAATACCTCAGTTAGAGCAGAGGAAGCCGGGGCAACTGTAATAAATTTACCTGAAAACAAAGGCAAAGGGGCAGCACTAAAAAAGGGATTGGAATCCTGCTCGGCCGATATTATTTTAATGCTGGATGCAGACCTTATAGGTCTAAAGAGTGAACATGTTAAAAGATTGATAGATCCAGTATTAGCTGATAAATATGATATGACAGTGGGGATCTTTGATGATGGACGGAGCATGACTGATATGGCTCAAAAGATAAGCCCTCACCTCTCTGGACAACGGGCTATCAAGGCTGATATCTTAAATGAGATTGAAGACATTGATAAAGCAGGATATGGAGTAGAGGTGACAATTAATCGCTATTTTAAAAATAACGGCAGAATGAAAAGGGTTGAACTGCCTAATTTAACCCATGCTACTAAAGAAGAAAAGCGAGGAATTGCCAGGGGTTTATTAGCCCGATTTAAAATGTATGGTGAAGTCATCAAAACTTTTTTTCTGTTCCTATTCGATTAATAATCTGATTCTGTTGTGTCTTAGGTTAGTTTTACTAGAGGAGGCCCTTAAATGATTGAAACTGGCACTATAATTATACGTCTATTTCTATCTTTATTGTTAACAGGAATAGTGGGCTGGGAGAGAGAAAAATATGATAAGCCAGCAGGTTTTAGAACCCACATACTTGTAGGCGTGGGTTCTACTGTTATTATGATAGTTTCCTTTACCATGGGAGTAATGTATGAACATATAGAGCCCGACCCGGGACGGATTGCTGCTCAGGTGGTTAGCGGTATCGGCTTTTTAGGAGCAGGAACTATAATTAGAGAGGGTTTTTCAGTTAAAGGTTTAACAACTGCTGCCAGCCTTTGGGCTGCTGCTGCCATCGGCTTAACTGTGGGACTGGGCATGTATGATATGGCTATTATTGCTACCATAATTGTATTTTTCACTCTTTTTGTCTTAAATCGTATTGAGATGATAGGAATAACTACCAAATATAAAATGTTGGACTGCCGGGTAGATGATAGCCCGGGTGTATTGGGCGATATTGCTGAAGTACTGGGTGAGCAGCAGGCCAATATTGAAGATGTGCAGGTGGATAGAGATAAATTAAGTCAGGAAACAGTGGTGCGCTTTGATTTGAAATTCAGCGAAGATACTGATATAAATAAAATTAATCGAGAACTTTTAGAGCTTGATGGTTTGTTAGAATTTAAATGGTATTGATGATATTACAGGAGGATATAGAAAATATGCTCAAAGCCCTTTATTTTACTAAAACCTTGCTTGATTATAAATATTTGATTATCCATAATAATACTTGCTGGTTAATAGCCAAAAATATAAGCAATTCAAAGCAAACTCCAGAGGATAATAACCCCCGGAATAATGCTGATAATACTAAAGCCAGCCATAATATTGATTTTGTTGACCTGCCAGAGGGATTACAGCAGAATTTAAAAGAAATAAAACCAATGGACTGGCGACAATATAAATATAATCTGATTTTTGATTTAAGCATCCAGTCTGAAGTTAGATTGGTCTGGCCTGAGGTAATTAATTCACTGCCAGATAAATTCAAGTATGCTGAAAACTGGCTCAAAAGGGCTCAGTTAGAAATTGATAAGGATAAGCTTTATATTAAATTAGAGAGCAAATTGGCCTGTAAAAGACTAGACTGCGATAGAGTGCTTACTTTGCTCACTAACCGCCTTCATAAGTTTATTGCAGCAGAAATAACTTTACAATTTGTTAATGGTGATTTTTATTGTAAGAAGCAAAAGAAAAACAGTCAAAAAGAACAATCAAAATCCTCTTCCTCTGTTAAGACTTCTAAAAATAATAATAACAGGAGAGTTAGGGCAAGGAAAAAAAAGAAAAGGAAAAAAAGGTTAGTCTACGGCCAGGTTATTCCTGACAGCAAAAACCCCTATGAGCTTGATAATATCCCTGAGGATGGTAAAGCAGTAGTCAGGGGAGAGGTTTTTAATGTGGACCAGCGCCGCTTAAAAAATGGACGGCTGTTAAAATTAATAGCCATCACTGACCAGAGTGATTCCCTTTTACTGAAAGTTTTTTGTCAATCTGAGGCTGATTTTACCTGCCAGCTGGAAGAAGGAGACCGGGTAAAGGCCCGGGGGCAGTTAAAATATGATCGTTATAGTAGAGAGACAGTGATGCTAGTTGATGATCTCATGCTTTTGCCTGCCCAGCAGAGAGAAGATAGAGCTGAGAGCAAACGAGTAGAGCTGCATCTTCACACCAAAATGAGTGATATGGATGCAGTAATAGATGTGGAGGAGGCAGTTAAAAGAGCGGCAGACTGGGGACATAATAGTATAGCCATCACCGACCATGGTAGTGTCCAGGCTTTTCCCGATGCCTATCAGGCTGGCAAAGAACATGGAGTAAAGATTATATATGGTCTTGAGGCTTATCTGGTTGATGATGGTGATTCTATAGTAGTAAGTCCAGGTAAGCGCTCTTTAAAGGAAAGTGAATATGTGGTCTTTGATTTTGAAACAACTGGACTGGAAGCCAGTCAGGAGAGAATTATTGAGATTGGAGCAGTAAAGATAGCCGATAATGAAATAATTGACCGGTTTTCTACTTTAGTCAACCCCCAAAAATCTATCTCTCGTAAAATAACCAAACTCACTGGTATTAAAAATAACGATGTCAGCAATGCTCCTGCAATCGAAGAAGTACTACCAGAATTTTTAGATTTCATTGGTGATGCCGTTTTAGTAGCTCACAATATAGACTTTGATTACAGTTTTTTGCGGGCTGAGTGTCATCGAAGTAAACTTGAAGTACCCAGACTGCCTCTGCTTGACACAGTGGCTCTAAGTCGAGCTTTATTAACTGATTTAAATAGTCATAAGCTAAATAAAGTGGCTAAAGAGCTTGAAATTTCTCTGGAAAACCATCATCGAGCTTTAGATGATGCAGCAGCCACTGCTCAAATATTATTAGAGCTCATAGAAAAAGCTCAACAGGGAGAGGGTTATCAGCAGCTGGCTGAATTAAATAAATTGACCGGTAGAATTGACTGGAAGAAAAAACGTTATTCTCATGCAGTTCTTCTGGCCAAGAATAAGACCGGCTTAAAGGACCTATATTATTTGATATCTCGTTCTCATCTAAATAACTTTTATCAAAAACCTCGAATTTTAAAAAGTGAATTAGAAAAACATCGAGCTAATCTATTGATTGGCTCTGCCTGTGAAGCTGGTGAGCTTTTTCAGGCTATAATGAAGAATAAATCCCAGGGTGAAATAAAAAATACAGCTAAATTTTATGATTATCTGGAAATCCAGCCGGTAAAGAATAATGAATTTCTCATTCCAGAAAGTTTTTCCTCCCTGCAGGAGATTAAAGAGTTAAACCGCCAGATCTATCAATTAGGTAAAAAGTTAAATAAACCCGTGGTGGCTACCAGCGATGCTCACTTTCTCAATCCCGAAGATTATATCTATCGAGAAATTTTACAGACCGGTCAAAAATTTCCCGATGCTGACCAGCAACCTCCCTTATACTTTAGAACCACTGATGAAATGCTAGCAGAGTTTTCTTACCTGGGAGAAGAAGCAGCTGAAGAAGTTGTTATCACAAATCCCGGAAAAATAGATGAAGAGATTGCCGAAATTCCCCCTATGCCTTCCGGGCTCTTTACTCCTGATATAGATGGAGCAGAAGATAAAATTAGAGAAATGTCCTTTGCCAGGGCTAAAGAACTTTATGGCAATGAGCTGCCTGAGATTGTTAAGGATAGATTAGAAAAGGAACTGGAAGCCATTATCAGTAACGGTTATGCTGTAATCTATCTCATCTCACATAAGCTTGTTAAACAATCTCTGGAGAATGGTTATCTAGTAGGTTCCCGGGGCTCAGTGGGCTCATCCTTAGTGGCCTACATGTGTGAAATTACAGAGGTAAATCCTCTGCCACCTCATTATCGCTGCCCTGATGAAGACTGTAATCATTATGAATTTTTCACCGGGGAGCAATTATCAGCAGAGGAAGATAGTTCAGCCGGCACTGGAGCTGATTTGCCTGACAGGCCATGTCCTAACTGTGAAACCGGCTTGATAAAAGATGGTTTTGCCATTCCCTTTGAAGTTTTTATGGGCTTTGATGGCAATAAAGTTCCCGATATTGACCTTAACTTTTCCGGGGAATATCAGAGCAAAATTCATCATATCACCGAAGAATATTTTGGGCGGGATTATGTCTTTCGAGCAGGCACTATATCCACTATTGCTGACCGGACTGCCTATGGTTTTGTTAAAAATTATCTACAGGAGAAAGATATAGATAAACGCAACACAGAGATAAACCGATTGGTTCAAGGCTGCACAGGTGTTAAGCGGACTACTGGCCAGCATCCTGGAGGTTTAATGGTTGTTCCACAGGATATGGATATTCATGATTTTACTCCTGTTCAGTACCCTGCCAATGATCAAAGCAGTGATGTTAGGACCACCCATTTTGACTATCATGCCATAAGTGGTCGAATCTTAAAACTTGATCTACTGGGGCATGATGATCCCACCAGTATCAGAATGCTACAGGACATGACCGGGGTAGACCCCCTGGCCATTAAACTTGATGATCCTGAGACAATGAAACTCTTTTCCGGGGTTAGCCCATTGGAGCTTGACCGGAATGATTTAGATTTAAAGGTTGGCACTTTAGGGATACCTGAATTTGGCACTTCCTTTGTGCGCCAGATGTTAGTTGATACCCGTCCTACAACTTTTGCTGAACTGGTAAGAATCAGTGGTTTATCCCATGGCACCGATGTCTGGCTCAATAATGCCCGGGATTTGATACAGGAAGGTATAGCTGAACTAAAAGAAGTTATTTCGGTACGGGATGACATCATGAATTATCTTATCCAGCAGGGTATTGAGCCTGAAAAAAGTTTTACCATTATGGAGCATGTCAGAAAGGGAAAAGGCCTAACCTCTGAAGAAGAAAAGATTATGAAGGAGGCTAAGGTGCCTGAATGGTATATTGAATCCTGTAAAAAGATAAAATACATGTTTCCTAAAGCCCATGCAGCTGCCTATGTGATGATGGCTTTTCGTATAGCTTATTTTAAAGTAAATTATCCCGCTGAATTCTATACAACCTATTTTTCCATCAAAGCTGATGACTTTGATGCTGCTATTATCAGCCAGGGATATGATTATGTGCTGGATTATCATCAGGAACTTAAGTCCCAGGAGAGTGATTTAACGGCTAAAGATAAAGGCTTACTAACAGTACTGGAAATTGTGCTAGAGGCCATGGATAGAGGAATAGAATTTCTGCCGGTAGACCTCTACCACTCTCAAATTAGTACCTTCCAACTGACAGAGAAGGGGTTATTACCACCTTTGATTAGCCTGACTGGTTTAGGCAATGCAGCTGCTGAAAGCCTGGTTGCTGCCCGGAAAGAATGTGAATTCTCTTCTATTGAAGATTTGCAGAATCGCACCAGTCTCTCCAGTACGGTAGTTGAAGTTATGAAGGACCATGGTTCTCTGGCTGGATTGCCAGAAAAAGACCAATTATCACTCTTTGGAGAATAAGAAACGGAGTATAAAAAACCTATTTTCTTAGCACATATAGCTACATTGGAGGTTAGTCTATGATAAAAAAAATCCGCCTTTATATTTTTCTGTTAATTCTAATTCTTTCTCTGGCCGCCGGTGTCTACCTTGCTTATGTTTATCAAAGTCATCTCAGTCAAGAAATCATGCAAATAGAACAGATTGATTATCAGGAGGAAAGAAGCCTCAGTGTTAAAAGAACCAATGGCGAAGAAGAAGTGCGAGAATTATCTTCTAATTTCCCTTCTCCCCCTAAAATCTCTCCTGATGCCAGAAGATTGGCTTTTATAGCTCCCTGGCAATGGGAAGAAATAGGCGATATTTATATATATAATTATCCAGAGGATAATCTATCTACTCTCCTAGAAGGAGCCGACTTTGCTTCTCAGCATACCCCCAAAAATGTCTGGTGGTTTGATGATGACTATCTCTTGGTCTTAGAGGGCTATGCCTATGGTACCGTCTCTGTGGGAGGAGAGCTTAAAATTGTTGAAGTTAATAGTGGTGAAAAAGTTTCGCTGGTGGCCTTTCCAGAAGAAGATCGGAAAGAGATAATGGATATAGAATATATAGAGGAAGAAGAACTTTATATATTAGAAATTGCTCAATTCGACGAAGAATTTTTGGAATATGAAGTAATAACAGCTGATTTAGAAGTTGATTATATTAAAACAGTTATAGCCGATGAGTTTTAAAAGGTTGACAAACTCTGGGGAAAGGTTTGAGAATAATGAAATATGTTAGAGCTGATTTATTAAAACGTTTTCTGGCTTTTCTAGTCGATGTTATCCTGGCAGCTGGATTTTTTATAATTCCTTTTCCTCTAATAGGTTCTTTAATAGCTGCCGGATATTTTTTAACTAGAGATTATATTATCTTTGCCATAACCGGCAATCAGGATTGGAAAAATCAAAGCCTTGGTAAAAGAGTTTTTGGTCTAGAGGTTTTAATCCAGGTATCACCAGGGAAATATAAAAATATGGACCTTACCGCAACAATAAAACGCAATATAATTCCAGCGGCCGGCTTTATGATTGGCATCATACCCTTGCTGGGCTGGGTCTTAGCCCCGATAATTTCTCTTATAGTCTGGCTGGTGGAGTTTATTACTCTTATGGCAAATCCAGAAAATGATCGTTTAGGGGATAGACTGGCCACTACTCAAGTTCTACTTCGCTTACCCAACCAATAGTCAGAAACCAGACAAAAACTTTCAAGAAGCATTGATTAATTTTCAGGCTAAATGATATAATAAACGAAATAATCATTTGTCTTTTGATTACTTGATTTACTATCTATAATAAATCATAAGTTGGGGCTGAGATAATAAATGCCAGAACTTTATTATCAAAAACCTAAATTTTTTCTCTTAACAATTGTTATAGTGGTTTTCCTCTGGCTAATGACCTTTTTTTGGCAGCCCTTATCCTTTTGGGTTCTAAAAACTTTAACTGTTATACTGCTGGTATTTTATACTTTAAAAACCAGGGGGCGGAGAGCTATTCCCAGCCAGGTCAAATTAAAAGATTTTACCTGGGGAATTGGTTCAGCAATAGTCCTTTATTTGTTTTTTACCGTGATTTATTATTTTGTCAGTCTGTTTTTTCCAGATTTGTCAGCAGAAATGACCGAAATTTATCAACTTACCGCTGATTATAACTCATTAGCAATTGCCCTTTTAATTTTATTTTTCATTGGACCAGCAGAAGAGATTTTTTGGCGAGGTTTAATCCAGCAGGAATTTCAAGAATATTTTAGCCTGGAAAAGGCCCTGTGGTTTACAGTCCTTCTTTATGGTGTAATACATATCTTAACTGGAAACGTGATATTAATCCTGGCCAATTTTGCAGCAGGACTATTCTGGGCAGCGCTTTTTTACTGGAAACAGAATCTGGCTATGGTTATAGTCGGCAATGCCCTCTGGAAAGTTTTATTACTAATCTTATCGCCTTTAATCTTATAAGCTAAACTATATCTAATAATTATTAAAATAATAGAAATAATTTTAAAATCAATATTTAAGGAAGAGATATAATGCAGGATACAAATTTGTCAATACCGCAAAAGCTTATAGATATAGCTGAAAATATTGACTATACCCGGGCTTTTGTCTGTACTCCAGAGACTTTTATAACTATCTATAAAATGGAGAAGCGTCGCGATGAAAGAGAAGAATATCCCCGCTGTATGATCCATATTCATTTTGCTGGCGATATCTCCCGGGGAAAAATGAGGGAATTAGAAGAAAATTTTTTAGAGGTTGCAGCCCAGACTCTTCGAGCTGGCGATCTTCTCTGTCGCTGGCAATACAGTCATATAATAATGTTATTACCAAATATTAATACTGAAAATACCGAGAAAGTACTGCAGCGCATTAAAAATAACTTTTTATCTAATTATGAATTACCGAAGGAAATATCACTGGAAACAAATGCCTGCAATATTAGAGCTTTTAATCAAATATAAGTTAAGGTCAGGAGAAAATATTATGGCTTCAAATAATACCAAATCTAAATCAAATTATGACTCCCCCTATTTCTGCGATAAAGAGTCCTTTAAGCAGATTTTTCAAGTAGAAAAAAGAAGGTCAAATAGAGACTGGCATAATGTATATCTGGTAAATATCATAATATTGGTTAACTCCGCTGATAAAGAGGAGATCTCTGCAGCTAACTCCTTAGTAAAAAAAGTCCTAATTGAGCAGGTGAGGCAGGGAGATATAATATGCCCCTGGCAGGAAAATCAATTTTTAGTCCTGTTACATGATATTTTAGAGGCGGATATAGAGAGTGTAATGAAAAGGTTGGATAGGGCTTTTAATAATGAAAAGAGAAAATGCCAGGAGTTTGATTGCTGGTTTAATAACCAGGGCAATTGCCAGCAGAAAAATAGGGCCAGTGGGAGCTTTAATCAGTGCGAGCGGCTCCATGATTTTGAAAATATAAGATTGAAATGGAATTTTCATCCCCTCCATAAAGATTATAATTTCACAGATAAATAATTTTCTTTTTTATCTTTTCGCAGTAATTTTTTAACAAAAGTCTCCAGACATGTTATAATAACAATAAATATTATTATTTGTCTTGGTGGCTCAGAATAAAAAGGAAAGGGGATTACTATGGCTGAGGGAAGTAGCAGAGAAGAAGAGAATAAGAAATCTGCTCCAGTAATCACGGTGAAAACAGAGGACTTAGAGCCAGGGATGAAAACAGCAAAAGCAGTTGTTAATAGATTTGGGGGCATAATTATGCCCGCCGGAGTTATATTAACAAAAAATGAAATAAAGAGTTTGCAAAAGATGCCTGTCTTTCAGGTGAAAATTATAGCTGAAGACAAGAAAGAAATTGCTAAAAATCTGGCTAAAATTCAACAGTTAAAGGTTGATTATCAAGAAAATGTAAAAAAAGCCGCCTCCCTTTTTAAAAAGGCTCTTTCTCAAGGGGAAATTGATTATGTAGAGGTTGAATATCTTACTGAAGAAGCTAAGAACTTTGGCCAGGAGCTGGAAGTAAAGGACCTCTTATCCATGGTCAGAAATACTGATGAATATACTTATACCCATCTTTTACATGTGAGTATACTGGCTAATATGTTTGGCCACTGGTTAGAGCTAGAGGAAGAAAGGACAGAACAGCTGACTAGAGCAGGATTATTACATGATATTGGTAAAGCGAAAATCTCCAGTAATATTTTAAACAAAAAAGGTACTTTATCTCCTCGAGAATTTCAAAAGATAAAAAAACATCCCCTCTATGGCTATGAAATGGTGAAAGACCAGGACAGCATTGCTGATGCTACAGCTAAAGGGATTCTCTGTCATCATGAAAGATATAATGGCCTGGGATACCCTATGGAGTTAAAGGGGAAAAAAATACCTTACTTTGGCAGGATTTTAGCTATAGTAGATACCTTTGATGCTATAGTTGCCGATAGGGTCTATAAACCAGCTCGTTCTCCCTTTGAGGCTTTAAAGATATTCCGGGAAGAGACTTTTAGCCATTATGATTATGAGCTAAAAAAGGTCTTCATGGAACGGCTGCCTGAGTGTTTTGTTCAGGAAAAGGTTGTATTAAATAATGGGAAAGAGGCCGAGATAGTATTTATTAATCCCGGCAAACCAGAACATCCTATTATAAAAATGGATGAAAGATATCTAGATCTCTATGAAGCTGATGGGCTTAAGATTGATTCCTTCGTTAATGCTGATAACCAATAGATTCTAGCTATATTTAGCCGGTGAGTTTTTCCGCAGCAGGCCACTGATAAAGCTTAAAATGATTGCCCCCAGAACTGCTGAAAAGAGGTTATCCACAGAGAAGCCTGATACAAAGTAAGCTGTAATCATCAACATCAGCCCATTGATTATCAAGAGGAATAAACCTAGAGTTAAAATAGTTAAGGGTAGTGTTAATAAGGTGAGGACTGGTTTTACCAATATATTTACAATCCCCAGGATAAAAGCAGCAAAAAGACCTGCCATAAATCCTGATATATGAATACCAGGCAGCAACAGAGCCGTTAATATTAAGGCAAACATGTTGATAATCAACTGAGGTAACATATTGATTCCTCCAAAATTAATTTATAAAATCCTGCTCCTCCTATTGTATCAGCCTTAATTAAAACTGTAAAGTTGTGCTTTTGTTGTCTATTAAACAAATTTTTGCCTGGAAATTTGTTATCTTATATAATAACCATAGTAAAAGGTATTATTGCCATGATATTTAAAGGAGGAATTTTATGAGTGATAATAATTTAATAAACCTGGCTCCAGAAGACCTTAAAATTAACGTAACAGCTGCAGCAGAGCAATATCTTAAAGATAAAGATGTTTCCGCTGTAACTGTAAGTCTGGTACAGGTTGGTGGGGGTTGAGGCACCTCAATTCAACCTGCGGTGCAGGTATTACGGCCTGATGATGATATTATTGATAAATTTATCAAAAAAGAGTATGGAGAGACTGAAATTTATTTTGCTCGCAATTTAGAACCTAAAAATTTGGAAAAAGGGGTAACCATAGATGCCTCTGGTTTTTGGATATTTAAAAAACTACAATTAAAGGGCGTCGAACCCCATTAAAGTTTCTGAGTTAAATTCTTAAAATCTCCGACATAATTACCATTGTCGGGGTTTTTCTTTTTCTACAGGAAAATATAAATTTATGGAGAAGTAATAATTAAGCTGATAATAATTTAACTATTATATATGATGAAAATTAAACTATTATATACCTCAAATTCTTTATGGTTAAATATAGTTTACCTCTGGAGTGAATAACAAAATGTTTAAAACTAATAAAATCATTACTATTGCTTCGCTCTTATTTTTATTGTTCTTCTCATGCCCAGTAAGGGCAAATACAGAATCCAGTGAGCTTCTGCAGGAGGTAAATGAGCTTTTCTTTGCCGGTGATTATCAATCGGCTGCTGCTATGTTAGAGGAGGCATCTCCTGAGAATATAGCGGGTTTAGATAAAAGTGATTACCTTGAGAAACTAGCTTTAATTTACTATGAAATGGGAGATTTATCCCGATATATCGAAAATCTCTCTCTGATTAATTCCCGGGTTGAAAATGACCCCAATTTAAAATTACAGCTAGCCATTGCCTATGAACAGGCTGGAGAACATCAGCCGTCGGCAGCAATTTTTCATGAATTAGTCAGTGAGCTTCAGGAGTCAGAGGAGCAATTGCAGAGTTTGAATTCTATCGAACAGAAGAGATTTTTCTATTATCTAGGTCAGAATGCTTATTCTCGCAGGGAGAAGGAACAGGCTCAATCCTTTTGGGAAGCCGGTCTATCCCTCGAGCAGGGGCAGTCTTTATTTTTAGTCCGACTGGCAGAATTAAATGAAGAGAAAGGGAATACAAAAAACGCCCTTGGTTATTATCAAGAGGCAATAGCAGAAGATCGATCTTTAAATTATCTATATCCAGAGATAGCCAGCCTTCAGGAAGAATTAGGTGAATATGAAGAAGCACTGGAGTATTGGACTTTAAGCAAAAATACCGGTATTCAGGAAGATCTGGCAGCAGAAAAAATAGCTGAATTGGATCTTTTGTTAGAGTTAGATACGGATATTGATCTAACAATTTCTGAAGATTATAGTCTTACCTATGATCAGGAAAAACCTCAGCTGGATTTTGACCTTTACAGTCAGCAGGACCTTACTCTGGAAGCTACACCTGAATGGACCTGGGAACCTGACTGGCAGGAGGTTGCGCCTTTACCTGAGTATCCTCAGGCTCCCGATCTAGAAATTGGGATTGCCTCGCCAAGATCTAATATAATTTTACAGGTTGATGATAATTTTGTGCTAGAAAATGAGCGAGGAGAAGTTATTCTGTCTGATGGAGCAGGCTATACTGAATATGAAATTGCCATTGAGGATGGCTATCTATCTCTCTGGGAGGATAGAGAGCATTTATTGACACTTGAGGGCTCTGAAGAATTAACCCTGATTCCTGCAGGTGATAATAGCAGCACTATCGTTCAGGGGGTACAGTATGGTGCCGGCTATTTCTTTGCTGGTTCTGAAGACCGGCAATATCGAGGTAAGATGCATATAAGACCAACCGGTGATGAGTCAATTCAATTAGTCAATGAAGTCAATCTTGAAGAATACTTGCTCTCAGTGGTGCCAGCAGAAATGTCACCGGGCTGGCCTGAAGAAGCTCTTAAAGCTCAGACTTTAGCCGCCCGTAGTTTTGCCCTTCACAATCAAGGCCGTCGTCAGGCAAGTCATGGATTTGATCTCTTCGATACTGTAAGCGATGCAGTTTATGCAGGAGTGGGAAGAGAGCATCCCCGTACCAGAGAAGCAATAACTGCAACTGCCGGCGAGATAGGGGTTTATCAGGGAGAGCCAGTAAATGCTGTCTTCAGCAGCAATAGTGGAGGTCATACCGAATCCAGTCAGGCCGTCTGGGGCGGTGACATTGACTATCTGTCGCCTTCTGCACTCAATCATGATGAAAGTCAAAATGCTCATCAGGAGCAGGATTTGGCAAGCTTTTCTCCTGTAGAATTACAGGAATGGTTTCACAGCAGACCTGAGACTTATTCTGGTAGTGGTCCCTATTCCAGTTCTCAAGCCTATCGCTGGATCAGAGAAATTGACTTGGATTTTATCAAGAGTGAGTTTAATCTTAAAACAGTGGAAGACTTTAAAATTGTTGAACGTTCAGAGCGAGGATTTGTTAAGGAAATTAATATTGTTGGAGCCGATGAGACTGGAAGTCAAGAAGTAGTTCAGCTGCAGGGAGATGAAATTAGAAGTTCCCTGGGAGGATTACGGAGCAATAGCTTTATCCTTCATCGCCTGCAGGATAGCAGTGGAAATTTAACTAGAATAATTATCTATGGTGGTGGCTGGGGTCACGGTGTTGGTATGGATCAAACAGCTGCCGGCAATATGGCGGAACAGGGCTGGAATTATCAGGATATTTTCAGGCATTTTTATCAGGATATTTCTATAGATAACATTTATCAATAGAGTTAGTTCTCTTCCAGTTCCTCCAGAACTAATTCCAGTCTTTCTTTGATATCTTTATTGCTCTGATTAATTTTTAAAAGATAAGCAAAAATAATCAGCCAGAAGAGAGAGTAAACAACAATTAGAAAGGTCATATTTTTTGGCCTAAAGCCTGCCTCCTTTGTATTTATACTGAAATATTATCTTCTTCTTAATTTATTAATGGCCTGGCGGAGCTTATTCTTATTTTCTAGCTGCTGCAGCCTTAATCTAAGCAACTGATAATAGAGCAGAGAAATAGTAAGCAATGAAAGCAGTAATACCTGAACCATTCTTGGCGTTAATCCACTACCATCTATTTCTATGACCACGGGATGAATAGTCCTCCACCAGCGAATAGACATAAAGACCAGGGGAACATTGACAAAGGCTATAATACCGAAGATAGCTGTAAGTTTATTTTGGCCATCGTTTCCAGTGCCGGTGATAGTATGACTTAAAAATAAGTAAGCCAGATACATCAGCCAGAGCACCAGTGAAGTTGTCAGGCGTGGGTCCCAGGTCCACCAGGTATTCCAGGCCTCTCGTCCCCAAAACATGCCCGAGATTAATACGAAGGTGGTAAAGAGCACTCCTATTTCAGCTGAAGCCCTGGCCAGCCTGGACCAGTAACTCTTCGAGTTTTGCAGGTAGATAATGCTGGCTAGAAAAACAACAAAAAAAGCTAAAAATCCAACCCAGGCTGAACTAACATGGTAGTAAAATATCCGCTGCACATCTCCCATCACTCTTTCTTCCGGGGCATAAAAGAAAATAGCCAGCAGGGAGAAGGGGATTAGGACCAATAAAATACTGGGTAAATAATAATTAAAATAAGAAAAAACCTTTTTAATTACTGCAATAATCCTATTTATATTGATAATATTTTCTGGGTCTGGTTTTTCTGCCATCTTTTTATTTTCCTCCAGTAGATAGTTTATTTCAATAGATAAGGTGCTAAAATAACTGTCAGCATCACACAGATGCTGTCATAGAGAATAATGAATAAGAGCCAGAATTGAAGTTCGCTGAACTGAAATGCTGTAATATAAAATAACCTGGTCCCTTCTACAGCTGCTAAAATTAGAGGTATAAGCACCGGTAACAGTAAAATTGGTAATAAAATTTCGCTAAATTTAGTAGCGGTTGCCAGAGCTGCTAACAGGGTGCCATTGGCGGCTAACCCCAGGTTAACAAGTAATATAATAATTATTAACCATCCCAGGCTGCCCCGGGGATAGGCCGAAAAAAGAATGACTAAAACCGGACTTATTATTATAGTTAATAGTAACAGCAGCATATAGTTAAAAATCAATTTTGCCAGCAGATAATTTTCTTGAGAAACTGGAGCTAATAAAATAGCTTCCTGACATGAGTTTTTCTTATCTCGATGGAAGGAGCGATTCAAAATTAATAATGCAGCAAAGATAATGGTAAACCAGTATATGCCAGGGAAAAAGGCAGCTATATTTTCCTGACCGGGCAAAAAGGACATGCTAAATATTGTCCCGGCAATAAGGGCAAATAACAACATTGTCCCTACTAATTGGCCTGTATTTGCCTCCAGACGAAGGTCTTTTTTGATTAATATGGCCATAGCTTTCATGGTTTCAGTTAATTTCATCGCTAATATCAACCTCATCAGGTTTTGAGTCATCATAACAGGTATTTTGTCCGGTGAGCTGATGATAATACTGGCTAAAGTTATCTATTTGTTTATTTTCTTTAGTGGCTATAATTTTTCCCCGGGATAGAATTAACCAGCGTGTAGCCAACTGATACCCCAGTTTGATATTATGGCTGGTGAAGATCACCGGTATATCACTATATTTAGTCAGCAAGTTCAAGAAAAAATTCTGAGAGTTGCTATCCAGTCCGGTAAAGGGTTCATCCAGTAATAAAAAATCGGGATCTAGCAAAAAACAGCGGCAAATCGCCAGTTTTTGCTGCATTCCCCGGGAATAGCTATTAACTTTATCATCCAGGACTAATTTGAGGTCGGCCAGCTCAGCCAAATAATCTATTCTTTCTTTTATATTAAAATCTGTTTTTTTTGTCTTTGTTTTTTTAAGCTGAGAGAGTTCTCCAAAAAACCTTAAATTCTCTCTTCCTGTCAGATCATCATAAAGATAAGATTCATGGCCTAAAAAGCCGATAATGGGAGGTTCAGCAACAAAATATTCAACATAACCCTGAGTTGGCTCATTTAATCCAGCTAAAAGGCGCAATAAAGTTGTTTTTCCTGCTCCATTAGGGCCAAAAACAGCCAGTCTTTCCTGAGGGTTAAGGTTTAAGGAAACCTGAGATATAATTTCTAATCCCTGCCGGGCAAAAGAAATATTATTAGCTCTTAATATGGAGCGGGGCTCATCGGCCATAACAATGATAACTCCTATTTTATATGATTTATTGAGTCTCGGTTAACTATAAGTGACCAATTTAAAAAACTATGTTACTATAGAAATTCTTTTACTAACAGCAAATTCCTGCCTGAAAGATATAATTATTGTCAAGAAAGAGAAAGGAGCCTAACATGAAAGCCAAATCCAGAAATATTTTTGCCAATTTAAGTCCCTTAGACCATCGTTACAGCAGAAAAGAAGAGACTTTCAATATACTATCCAATTATTTTTCTGAAGAGAGCCGCCTTCTTACCGAAGCCAGAGTGGAAGCAGCACTAGTTGAAACTTTACATGATTTTGCCTTAGCTCCAGGAGAGGCAGTCTCCCAGGTTAAAAAAGCAGCTGAAGAAATAACGGCAGCTGAAGTCTACCAGGAAGAGGAAAAGACCCATCATAATACCCGGGCTTTAGTCAATTGCTTGAGAGAGAAGGTGGCTGAAGAATATAGGCAGTACATACATTTAGGTGCTACTTCCTATGATATTATTGATACGGGTGCTGTTATCCGTTATCGCAACTTTACCAAAAAGGCTTTACTGCCAAAATTTTTAGAATTACTAGAATTATTAATTACTGTGGCTGAAAGAGAAAAGAACACTCCCCAGGTAGGTAGAACCCATGGCCAGCAGGCGGTTCCCCTAACCTTTGGGTATTATCTATCGGGCTTTATCAGTCGGTTAGGTCGACAAATAGAAAATATTCTCACTGCCAGCCAGAATTTGAAGGGGAAATTTTCCGGGGCAGTGGGAGCTTACAACGCCCTTAATCTACTGGTCGATGACCCGGTGGCCTTTGAAAAATCATTGCTGGCAAAGCTTGATTTAGAACCTGCCGAGCATTCTACCCAGATTCTGCCTCCTGAATATTTTACCAACTTTTTTCACTCCCTGGTGGTTACCTTTGGAATCTTAGCAGATTTAAGCGATGATATGCGCCATCTGCAGCGCAGTGAGATAAGTGAAGTCGGAGAAGCTTTTACTGCTGACCAGGTGGGTTCTTCCACCATGCCCCAGAAGAGAAACCCTATAAATTTTGAAAATGTTAAGGGCAGCTGGAAAAACACTTTCCCTAAAATGATGACGATTTACCAGGACCAACTATCAGAACATCAACGTGACTTGACTAATTCTACTACTTCCAGATATTATCCTGAAATACCGATAGCTTTATATCTGGCAGGGGAGAGGTTAGAAAAGGTTTTTGCCAGATTTGTCGTTGATGATAATAAGATGCTACAAAATCTTCAAAAACAGCAGGATTTATTATCTGCTGAGCCGTTATATATTTTACTTGCCCGGGCAGGTCATNCTGATGCCCATGAAGCTGTTCGCCGGCTAACTTTGCAAGCTGAAAAAAAGCTGGCAAATCTATCTAAAGAGAGAGAAGATGATGATTTCGAAAATGCTAATATCCTCTGGCAGCTGGCCCAAGAGGATGAATCTCTCTCTCCGTATTTAGATAAATTTTCTCCTGAGGAGAAGAGAATATTGAAAGATCCAGCCCATTACCTGGGCAAATCTGCTCTGCAAACAACTAAAATTACCTCTAATTGGAAAGATAGACTAACTGAAATCAAAACCAGTCTTACAGGAGATTAATTTTAAGTTAAAATAAAATTTTATTTAGCGGGGTGAAATAAATGTCTTCTTATCTACTTTATGCCACTGGAGCAGTGCTGATTTTCTTTGGCTTAACTCTTTTTTCAGTGGGAAATATTTTTATGGCCTTTGCTGTCCTGGTGCTGGGATTTTTAGCTGTTAATCAGGGGGTTAAGATCAAAAAAGAAAGAAAATTGAAAGATAGCGATAGCTTTATAGATCCCGAAACAGGTCAATTATATGTAAAAAAAGATAGCGAGGAAGAAAGTAGTAATAGTAGCAAGAATCACACAAAACAGAATGCTAGCGAATAAATATAGAAAAATAATTAAAAATATCTATACATTTTTGCAAATATAGTATATAATATCAATATAGGGAAATTAACTTCAACAGAAAAGAGGCGAAAAAAATGGGGAGTGCTTTGTTGGAAATTTTTACCCTGGGGAAATTTCAGGTCCGCAAAGAGGATAGCTTAATTTCCGAACATACAGGCCACTCCAATAAGGTATGGGAGCTATTTCAATATTTATTGAGCAAAACCGGAGAAATAGTCTCTCCTGAAAAAATAATTGAAGATCTTAATTTTAATTTGGATATGCTGGATGCTAAAAATGCCCTGGAAAATAGAATTTATCGCTTGAGAAAAATTTTAGCTACTGGAGAAAAGTACCAGGCTGATAAATATATATCTTATCGCCATGGAGGATATAGCCTTAAGGAAAAAGAATACTGCTGGTATGATTTTCTAGAATTTAAAGATGGTTGTGCAAGAGGAGAAAGCCTCAGGCAGGCCGGCAGTAAGGTCGATGCCCTTGATTTTTACCTGCCTGCCCTGGAGCTTTATCAGGGAGATTATCTTAATAACAAAATTAATCCTCACTGGGCAGTAGCTCCCAGGGTATTATATAAACAACTATATTTAGAGACCTTAAATCAGACCTGTGATATTTTAAAGGAATTTCAGGAATATCAGAAAATAGAAGAGCTCTGTCAGCGGGCAGTGCAGATTGAACCCTTTGAAGAGCGACCCCATTATATTTTGCTGGAAACATTATGGAAGAAAGGTCACAAGCGCAAAGCCCGCCAGCACTATGCTCTGGTGGAAACTCTTTTTGCTGAACAGGGGCTCACTCCCTTTCCAGAATTAAAGAAAATCTTTCAGGAAGAACAAAATTCACCCTCTGCTCCCTCCCGAGGGATATTTAATCTGGATCAGATAAAGAGTGAATTGACCTTTTCCACTGCAGATAGAGATAAGATTAAAATATTCCCCTCCTATCTCTGTAATGATTTTGCTGAAGCTCTGCACCGGCGGAGTAAAAGGTACGAAGAAGAGCTTTTTATGGCCTCGATAGCTCTGGAGTTCTGCCGGCAGGATTTTAGCAGAGATAAAGAGGAGAGCTGTATTGATATTTTGCAAAAGGCCTTTAAGCAGAGCCTGCGGAACAGCGATATTATCTGTCAGTGGACGGAGCAGCAGTATATCATCTTTTTTTCCGGGGTGAAGGAGGTTAAATTGCGGGAAATACTTGAGCGCATCAAAAATGATTATTATAATCTTGAGACCAACTCCGGTACCATTATAAATACCAGTTACCGTTTGCTATAATATTCTAACTAAAACTTAATATATCTAACCAGTATTTTTGCTATATCTCAGTCATTTATGACTGGGATATTTTTTTTGCTTAAAAACTCACCAGAATAACAGATATAAATTAAAGCTATTTTAAAGTGAAGAGCTATAACCTGCTAAATAACAGGGTTTATAGCCTATGCTTGTATTTAGAGTAATGATTTAATTCACCTCTAAGAAATGACCAATAAAAAAAGCATATCTAATTGTTATATGACTGCTTAAAATTAATATTAGGGTATACTGGTCATAGTAATAAATATTTCAAAACTGAAGGAGGTTTTTTTAAATGAAAAATGTGCCGGAAGAAATTTCTAGCCAGCAGACCTCTTTATACTTTTTAATAAAAATAAACAACCGGCAGTGTACCTCACTTCAGGGAGAAATAGAGTGGTTAAATCAGCCGGAGAAAAAGATAAGATATTTCCGCAATTTCCTTGAACTGATGTCTCTGATTAGTGATGCCCTGGAACTTGCCGGGGATCCAGAGGCAGATTATAATTTAACAGGCTGGCAGGATCTTGATTCTTCTTAAAAGTTTAAATTGTATTATTTAAGGGTTAAACCTCCTGAAGCTGGAGGATAACCATAGATGTAAAACCGTAGATTTATAAGCAGATAGGAGGTGGCGGTAAAAAGCTGAGTTTGAGTTGGAGATTATAATTTAACTTTCCTCAGGTGAGATTTTAACACTAAAAAATTAGGGGGATTAAAAAATGAGAAAATTATTTACAGTTTTACTAGCTTTAGCTCTGGTAGTGGGAATGAGTTCCTTTGTTATGGCAGAAGGTAATAATAATGGAGAACCTGCAGAAATTTTTGGTGATGCTAGTCTCAACGTAGGCATAACAGTTCATCCCTATGGTGAATTTGGTATTGTCACAGATTTGTACCAGAACAGATATGATGGTGATGGAAACGCCATCCTAGCAGGTTTATTTAATGACATGGAAATTGGTGCGCCTGGTTTGTATGTAAGTGATGGTAGTGCAACCGAGTCAGTTGCTAGACCTCTTTTTGGTGCTCCAGAAGCTGTGAATGTTTTTAATAATGATAGTGTAGAAATGCTGGTTGTAGCAGCCAATGTTGATACAATTTTAACTATGGAAGCAGATTTTGCTGGATGGGATCCTGATTTTGTACAGTTGATGTTCCGTTTCTCTTCTAATGATGATATTAGGGACAGATTTGATGGCAGTATAGTCATACCAACTTTTAATCCTGCTACTGAAACTTTATATTCACCATTCGCAAATGAACCTCACTATAATACTACAAGATGGTCAGGGCTACTTTACGAAAATAACAACGAGTTAATAGCACGTGGTAACATCTCATTTAACACAATAAATTATCTTGCTGATCTAGAAAACTGGATGGGTATTGCAGGTTCCAGTTGGGGAGATAGTTGGGAATATGTATCTAATTTACCAGATGGTCAAACATCTGCTAATATTGAAGTTCCCTTCAATCAATGTACCCCCACTCATATCCATGTTAATGGCGCACTATATTTAGAAAAAGCCACAGCTTTAAGAGCTGCCGATTATAGTGTTCCTTTAACCTTTACCTTAGCAGCTGATATGTAATAAACTTGTTTTATTGCAGGCCAGAAAGCTAATTTCTTTCTGGCCTGCTTTTTTATCAAGCTCTAGTGAGGTGATACACCAATGAAGATTAAGTTATTATGTATCCAAATAGTAGTATTATTTGCTATATTAGTCGCTTTCTCAGTACCGATATCTGCTATCCAGGTTTCGCCCTTGTTGCTCAACTTGGAATTATCACCAGGTGAAAGCGAAAACTTTTATATCGATATTACCGGGGGGACAACCAGGACAGAGATGACAATTAATTTAGTCGATGTCGTGCAGTCTCTTGATGGAAGGTTGAGTTATATAACTACAGAAACACCCACAAATCCAGTACTGGACTGGATAGAGTTTGAAAATAACAGGGTCATGCTACCAGCTAGAGAGGTAACTAGAATTCCCGGAACAATTAATGTTCCCTTTGATGCTGGAGGCTCCCATACAGCAGTTATTATGATTGAAGAATCTGAAGCTCTTGATAGGCCAGGTTCAATAATGGCCTACAGAATACGTTATGCTGTCAGAATAAATATCAATATTGACCGTCCCAGTCAATTAGCCCAGCTGGAAGTGCTTGACTTAGCAATAGAGCTAAATGATACCGGTAGGCCAATAATCAAAACTCATTTTGAGAATAAAAGTCCTTTAAGTTTTCCTGCAGTAGCTGACGTTACCATTAGAACCGAGGACCGGAGGCTTCTAGAAAGGGTACCAGTCTTTAGCCCGGCCACTTCTTTAACCAGAAGAGAAAATTTTAGAGTATATCCCTATAGTGAGCTCATTTACAGAGGTGAAATTACGGAACTATTGTATCCTGGTATATATGAACTGCAGCTCTTTATGCGATATGCTGACGGACGTCAGGTTATTCAAAGAAAAACAGTGGAAATTGATGAAAGTTATCTGGCCGATAGAGAAATCAAGCATGTGAGCTTTGAACCAGCGCAGCTTTCTTTAAATTTACGCCCGGGGGCAACATCAACTCAGATGATAGAATTTTCCAATCGTACTGCTGAACCTATCAGGATTAAAACCAATCCTGGTGAAGTTAGGTATGATTATCCCAATTCAATTTTTAGTAATATAAATGTTGAGATTAGAGGTGAGCGTGATTTTATTATACCTCCTCGCAGATCAGGGCGCCAACTGCTTATTTTTCGAGCACCCAGAGAGCTAGCAAGTGGTGGATATTATGGCTTTCATAATATTGAAGTTTACAATCAGGCAGGAGAGCTCCTGGAGACCCACTTTATTGAATTAGATGCCCTCATCGGTACTGATATAAAAATGGCAGCAGCCATAACTGACCTGATTTATAATCAGGGAGAAAGGGAAGATTTATTTAGTTTAACGGTTAAAAATGAAGGAAGGAAAGCCATTCTTCCCCAGGCCCGTCTGGAGCTAATTGATGCCGCTGGAGATTTATATGCTAATATATACTTTGATTTAGATGATACAATGAGTAGAGTTTTACCGGATCATTATGGTCATTATCTGGGTGAAAGAAGCGGCAGGATAACTCCAGGACAGTATACCGCCCGAGTCTTTTTAACTGAAAGTGGCCAGGAACTCGACAGCCAGGACTTTGTCATCGAAATAGATTAAGTTTTTTAGGAGGGGATAAAAATGAGGTCTAAAAGTATTATAATGATAATGATTATTTTGTTTTTAAGTCTAATTGTGGTTATACCTCTGCAGGCAGAAGAAATAGATGAGCCTTTGGTTTCAACCCTCTTTTTTTATACTGATATACAGGAGGCTTTAAATGAAATAACCCTGCAGACCGGTGTTAATATAATTGCTGATGATTCAGTCCGGGGTTATGTGACACTGGATTTAGAGGAGGTCCCTATAGAGCAGGCTTTAACGATGATGTTATTAAAGGGAGGTTATTCCTTTAGGAAAATCGATGATTATTATCTCGTCAGTGTTATTGATCCCCGTAGCCCTAATTTCCAGCGTATTGCTGAAACAGAAATAATTAAATTGCAGTATATAACTGCTGCTGAAGCCATAGCTCTACTACCTGCTCATTATGAGAGGTATCTCCGTAGTAGTGGAGTCAGGGATATGATAACCATAACAGCTACCCCGGAAATTATTGAAGGTTTTAAGAGAGATTTGGCGAAAATTGATACTCCGGCCCAGGAAGTTATGATCCAGGTACTGGTAACAGAAATCTCCTCTGAACTGATTAACGAACGAGGCGGAGATTTGTTTAGGTTTTTAAATTTGGAGCAGGATGATGATTATTTTCAGTTGCAGTATGACCGAGCTGGTTTTGCCGGAATCTTAGGAAGGGATTTTGGGGAACTTGAAAGTCGTTTGAGATTTCTTTCTCAGACTGAGGATGTGGAGATTAAAGCTAACCCCCGGGTTCAGGTAACAGACCGGGAAACAGCCACTCTCTTTATCGGAGAAGAGCAGGTTATTATTTTAGAACCAGCTAATGCCAGCGCCAGACTGGAGAGGGTTGATGTCGGGGTTTCCATCGATGTAACTCCCAGAATATTAAATGATGAATATATCAAAATGAGGATAAAACCTGATATTAGCCACTTCAGTGAAGAAAGACAGGAGAGATTGGTCGTTAAAAGAAGTGAGCTAGACACCACTGTCTATGCCCGCAACGGTGCCCAATTGACTTTAGGAGGCATGACTTTGAGCAGGGAGACTGAATTTGTCAGCACAGTACCTCTGTTAGGAGAAATTCCTCTTGTCCGCTGGTTTTTCCGCCAGGAGACTGAAAGGGAATCAGAAAGAGAGCTGCTCATCTTCTTAACTCCTGAAATTATTGGGAAGTGAGAATTATGAAAAGAGTAGAAACTCTTAGCATGGCTCTCAAAATAGTATCTTCTTTAGCACTGACTGTATTTTTGCTACTGGCTGTTTTTAGTTATTTTTTAACAGATTTGGCGGCAGCCGGTATAAATACAACAGAAAATTTATCTTCCCCAGGCTTAATTGAATATCAGTTACAGGTGGTGGAAATAACCGAAAGAGAGCTGCAGCGGTTTGGTTTAAATAAAATGATGCTTGACCCGGATATGATAGATATCACAACTTTTATCTCCCGGGATAATATTATTGAAATAGCAGCAAATGCTGGCAATCTATTATTCCAACTTGATGCCTATCAGGCTAGCCTGGTTACCTCTCAACAGGTTGCCCCTATGTTGTATACTGTCCTCGGAGAGTCAGTTTCTTTAAAATTAGCGGAAGAAATTCTGGAGATTGATAGCAGATACCAGGGAGGGCTTTTGCGGCTGCAACAGCTGATTGAAATTGATCTGCTACCGACAAAATTAGCTGAAGATAAAAGTGTCATGACTGACATTAGGCTTAACCTTGGGGAGGCTTCTGCAGTTGAAACCAGATTTAGAAGTGTGGAAAACCAACCACAGTTAATTGGTTTTATCAATTGGAACCGTCAATCTACTCCCACACAGCTTTTATATCGAAGGGAGGTTAAAGCAGCTTCAACCTTTCTTGTTTTTTTACAGCACCGACTCTTAGAAATAAATACTATCGGCAGCCAGACCAACATGTTAGCTGCAGCTGGTCTGGATAATCTACTATGGCCTAGCATTGTTCCAGTAATACCGCTGCCGGGTTATTTGCAAATAATGCTTGGTCCTGATATAAACCTATTGCTCTTAGATCAGGAGCAGGGAGCGGCCTTTGAAATCAAAACAGCCCGCCGACTCGATAATATTGAAATAGGGTTGGATGGAATAATAAGAGAAGAGCTGCGACTTGGTTTTCGGGCCCTAAAAAATAGAAAACCTGATAGTGAAGATATCGAAATAGCAGTAATCTTATCAGAAAGGCTCTTTATTGGTGACCATTTTGAAATATCTGGTGCCTATTATCCAGTATTTTTCAATTTAGAGGAAAGAGATTTTACTGCTGAACATGCCTACTGGCTGGAGACAGCCCTTAAATTTTCTCCACTGTCAGCCCGATTTCGCTATAATTCTAAAATTGGTTGTTATGCTCTCAGTGCCTTTTTAGGAGTGAATTTAACTGATAATATGGCATTAATAGGAGGAGCTCAGGGTAATAGTGGGGGAGTAGAAAAATATACTCTGGGTTTAAGGTTTGAGTTTTAGTAATGTTTTCATCTGGTAGAAGTTGTCCCCAGTTTAGGCCAGGCTACTTGCTGGTGGTCTGGCCTTATAAATTTGTTTTATTTAAGCCATGGGAGTTAAAGAATAGTCTAGGTATTTTGACAAAAGGGAGGGATTAAAAATGAGATTTAATACCAGAAGAGAAGTTACAAAGAAATCTGGCTTAAAATATTTATTAGTTTTTATTATTATACTGTTAGTGGTTATAACTTTATCAGTGCCAGGAAGATTACAGGCTAAATCTTCAGTTTTAGGTTATAGTGAGCTTAAGGTAAATATACCTGTCACTTCCTTTGCACGCTTTACAATCTTAGACTCAGGAGATAGAGCTACCGATTACGACCCGGATTCCTTTTTTTCAAATGATTTTTTAGCAATAGAGGTTCTAAATCCCCTGGAATCATATACAAATGAAGTTAGCTGGGAAGTTGAAACAAATAGTAGCAATATTTTGTTATCCTTTAAATCTATCGGGTATGATGAAAATGATGATATAGGCAGTCTGACAGATGATTATATCAAGGAATTTGTCCGTTATAAGATAAAAGATAGTTCATCAATTTATGATAGCAGTGAATTTGCTCCTGGAGAGGGAATAACAGATATTGAGTATAATAAAGGAACCTTTACTGTAGCCTATTCGCCTGAATCAACCGATAAATTTTGGTGTGCCAATGAGGCCGGTCAGTATAGAGATGTTATTCTGGTAACCATCTCTGAGATACCAGCTCTATCCACAGAGACTGCCTTTGCCGGTGATACTACTGGCCCAAGTGATTCAGCCTGGTGGTTCTATTTTGACATTAACGATGGTATAACCCAGCAGATCATTGCTGGACAGCACATTCAGGCCGGTTATATTGATTTGGAAAAACAAAATGGTGAAGTTAATATATCTTTATATCTATTTTCTGGTTGGAGTTTGAAGGACCATCATGAAGCAGTTAAAGTCCAGGGGTACCAAAATTTCACTGATCTGCCGGAAAGAAGACCATCAGCAGGTCAATTTACCACTTATAAAGGAGATAAATTAAACTTTTCTTTTGAAGATGACAACTATCAATATTTTGTAATTCATTTAGATCTGGTGGAACAATATTAAAAAATTATCAAGGCAAGCAACAATAAACCCCCTTACAATCAGGGGGTTTATTGCTGAAAAGTTATATTAGGGGGTTATGATTAATTATTGAAGTATTCTTCTACTGTTAATTCAAAATCATAACTTCCTTCATTTAATTCAACTTTGCCCGTGGTGGCAAAATAATCGCCATTTTCCAGGACATTATTTCCTCGTACATCCAACCAGACCATAACCTCATATTCTCCATCCGGTACATTTTCAATTACAAATTGCTGATCAGTAATTTTAGCCCTATCTTCTGCTACTACATTAATATTACCGTCATTATACTCACCAACGAGCACCCTTGCTTCAGTAACCTGATTAGCACCCCAGTAGGTATTTATCATGCCATATCCATACTCTTCATTAAAACCTGGTTCGCCTAAATCTATAGCTGTTTGTTGTAATAAATTGCGTACTTCACTGGCGTTAACACCTTCGGCTATCATTAAGCCTGCCAGACCTGCCACCTGAGGAGCGGCCATTGAGGTACCAGACATGGAAGTTATATAATGACTTTCCACTGTACTCCAGATATCTGTCCCGGGAGCAGCAACATCAATTTCTGGTCCATAATCTGAATAGGAGGCCAGTTCTGGAGCACCATTTTCATTATAAGAAAGAGCACTAACAGCAATAACTTCATTCAAACGAGCTGGATACCCTACTATATCACTGGCAGAATTACCAGCAGCAGCTACCATAATTACTCCTGCTTCATCTGCTTTTTGGACCGACTCTTCAATTAATTCAGGAGTAGTGTTATCTCCACTCATTCCCAAAGACATGTTAATAACATCTGCTGGCTCAATGGGATGATCTTCTAATAATCCGGCAGCAAATAAAATTCCTTGAGATATTGTCCATTCGCTGCCCATACCACCATCGCTCAAAACTTTGACTGGCAATAATTCGCTATCCCACATTACCCCAACAACTCCGCGGTCATTATTAGCCTTGGCTCCAATAATACCGGCCACATGGGTTCCATGTCCATGACCATCATGAGCATTATTATCATCATTTATAAAATCATAACCTGAATCTCTATCAACAAACTCTTCTAATTCATAGTTGCTGTCATAAATTCCGGTATCTAATACCGCCACCCTGACATTATTAGAACCGGTAATATCACGCCAGGTTTGGGGTAATCGCATCACAGAGGGAGCCCATTGCTTATAATAATACTCATCATTGGGTTCTTCAAAATCCTGGATGGTAAAAACATTGTTAGGACGGGCTGACCTGATTCCGCTTTCGGCGCTGGCTATACTAAGAGCTTCTTCCCGGATCAAGTTTTCCGGCACCTCTACCAGCATGGTATTTAGTTCAGCTAAATAATCAAGAAATTTGTAACCTAAATCCTGAGCTTTGGCTTTAGCTGTTTCTCTATCAAAGCCAGATTCTAATTGTAAAATCATTTCATTGGCTGCCTGCGCCTCTATAGCAGTTTTTTCCTCTTCGGCAACCTCCCAAAAGTCTCCAGTTGCCTCTGCTAGATTATTATTCTCTACCACTGAACTGGGGAAGTTATGATTCCAGTCAAAGGTTCCGCTAACTTCAATATCACCGGGTTCTGGTTCCGGTTCTGGCTCGGGCTCAGGTTCTGGTTCAGGTTCCGGCTCGGGTTCTTCTTCCTCTGAGCCATCTTTGATATTGACCTCTAAAGATGCTGGATCTCCCTTATCAAAGGAGATTAAATATTCAAAGGTTTCACCTTCAGCTGGATTTTCTAATAAAATATCTTCACTGGAAATTATCAAGGAGTCCATCTCGTTATTCCAGGAAAAATTCCCCTTAATTTCATAGGCACTTTCCCTGACTTCTAATTCTATTCCAGTAATTTCACTGGCCTGATTCCAGGTGATGATACTTTCAATATCCTCTGGTTCATCCAGATAAAAATCGAACTCATCAGGATATAATTCAGCGTTGGTTTGAATTTCTTCCTCTATTACCTCAATGATGAGCAGGGCGTCGCTACCCTGGTCAAACTTGACGAATAATTCAATTTCGTCATATTCCTCAGCTAAACCGGCTAAATATTCAGCTTTAATAACCAGGGTGTTACTGTTATTGTGGGCAAAAAATTCTTCATCTGCCGCTGTAACCAGTTCTTCCACATCAAAGTTTTCATCGGGAATAGCTCTATAAATACCATCAACTTCATTTGCTCCATTCCATTCAATTAATGTCTTTACATTTTCGGGGTTCTTCTTATTAAATTGAACTGTTCCAGGGTCAATTTCAGCACTGTCTTCCTGATATATTTCTACTAAGTGGTTATTATTATTCTTCGAAACATCAATATTAGCCTCAAAATCCTCATAATCTTCTCTGGAAACTATTAATTCTTGATTTCCTGCAGCTAAATTGGTAAGTGTGGCCACGCCTCGGTTATCTGTCAGTTCTCTATATTCTCCAATCTGTACCTGACTCTCTTCCACTTCAAAATAAGATTTGTTTTCTGCCAGATTTGCTCCTGGCTCATGTACCAGTACATTAAATTCTTCTATCACTTCGCTATCGTCAACCTCATCGACTGCTGAATTTCCCATGTCGCAGGCTGAGAGTGTAAAAACCAATCCAACAACTAACATTAAAACTATTGATAATTTAATCTTTCTTGCTAACATATCTACCTTCCTCCAAAATTAAAATTTTAATTAAATCAAACTATGTCTTTAAAACATTAAAATTTGCAGCAGATTCCTGATTTTGTTTCAGTTTAAATAAGTAATTTAAGCCAATCACAAAAATATAATTGTCATTACAAAGCTAATCCCTCCCTGTTTTTTGGATTTTATGAGTTTAATTATAATTTATTTCTGTTTTGCTAAAATCTTTATTAAAACTAAAAGTTTATCAAAAGCTATTATTATTATTATCTTTTAGTATCAAAATCCTATCACAGGTAATTATTTCTGACAATGCTCCGATAGTAACATTGTGTATAATATTTTGAAATGGTCGTTCATTACTGATACCATCGGTTTTATAAATAGGCAAAATCCTCCGATATAGTTAATTTGTCGCATAAGAAACAACAGTTTTATTGGCTGATTTACTTGTAAATTTTAGCATTGAATTATATAATTAATTAACAATTAAAAAATAATTGCGTTTTTAATATTCTTAAATACTGACCTATATCTGCCAAATAGTTTTATTATTTAGGAGTTGGTAACCATGAAAATTCTGGTTGATGGAGATTCCTGTCCGGTTCTGGATATAATAGAAAATTTTTGTCAGGATAATAATATTACCCTTCAGGTTTATTTCGATTTGAACCATGATATTACTCTTAACTACGGTGAAGCCATTAGAGTAGATCAAGGTCAGGATAATGTTGACCTGATATTATTAGAAGAGACAGAACCAGGTGATTTAATAGTCACTCAGGATTATGGTTTAGCCAGTTTAGCTTTGGGCAAAGGGGCTTATGCTATCAATGAAGATGGATTAATTTATACTGAGGAAAACATCGATGCCTTACTTGCTCAAAGACATATCCAGGCCCAAAAAAGAAGGGCAAAATCTGGCCCCCGGCAGGCCTTGACCAGACAGCGCCAGCAGGAAAGAACCTGGAGAGATGATATTGATTTCCACCATGCTTTAACGAGGATGGTTAGAAAAATACAGAACTAATTTATATCAAGGAGGATAAAAACTAATGGAAATTTTTCGACAGTCTCAATGGTCTCCTTATATTGTCGGTTTTGCAATTGGAGTATTAAGCTGGTTATCTTTTTTAATTTCCCGCAAGGCTCTAGGTACTTCCACCTCCTTTGCTCGAACTTCGGGAATGATAAGGAAAAAATATAATCCTGAACTTGTATTAGAATTAAAATATTATCAAAAATACACCCCAGAGATTGACTGGCAGTGGATGTTAGTTCTGGGGATTTTTATTGGCAGCTTCATATCAGCCCAGCTCTCTGGCCAATTTGAGCTTAGCTTTTTACCGGCAACAGATTTTCCGTCAGTCTTAAATCAAAATTTTCTTGGCAGAATATTTTCCGCATTATTTGGGGGAATTCTGGTGGGATTTGGAGCTCGCTGGGCAGGAGGTTGTACCAGTGGTCATGGCATCAGTGGAACCATGCAATTAAGCATCAGTAGCTGGCTGGCTGCTATCTCTTTCTTTCTCGGCGGAATAATAACCGCTTTATTAATTTACTAAGGGGGGGGTTTACCTTGACCACTAAGAAGGCAAAACTGCTAAAAGGTCTTTTTACCGGCATTGTATTTGGTTTTTTATTACAAAAGGGAGGAGTAACCCAATACAATGTTATTGTAGGTCAGTTGAGGTTAGCTGATTTTACCGTAGTCAAGATTATTATTACAGCCATAATTACAGGAATGGTCGGCATATATTTTCTCCGGGATAAAAATTTAATTGAGCTTTCCCCTAAAAATAAATCTCCTCTTCAGGTTATTCCAGGTGGCTTATTATTCGGGATTGGTTTTGCTGTCCTGGGCTATTGTCCTGGAACTATAGTTGGGGCTATGGGGCAGGGAAGTCTCGATGCTTTACTGCCTGGTCTGGCTGGGATATTAATTGGCAGCGCTCTTTATGCAAATTTTCACCAGAAATTTAGTGGTTTAATCAATAAAGGAAAGTTCTCTCAAGCCACCCTGCCGGAAAAGCTTAATATCAACCACTGGAAAATAATTTTTCCAGTTGTAGCTATATTAATTTCGGTATTGATAATTATAGAGCTTTATGGATTTTAATTATATTTGACAATTAGTTGATTCTATAATATAATTTATTACTAATAAAGAATTTAATTTGATAAAGTAAAAAAGCATTGAACAGACCAAGTAACCAGTTTGATTTTAAGCGAAACGAGGATGGTGAAAGCTCGTTATTTCTGCTGGTGAACCCCTCTGGAAGCTGCAAACTGAAAACCCCAGTAAGTTTTGCCGGAGATATTCCGTTATCAGCAAAGGCTATAGCAAAATCAACTTAAATTTGTCCTTGTAAGCTGTAGCTAATGAGCAGGGTTGTCAGAAAATGATAGAGGTTATCTGATAACCAAAAAGGATGGTACCGCGTTTAACCCCGTTCCTTATCAAAGGGAAGGGGGTTTTTTGATTTTAAAAATAAAGCCAGATGTCCTAAAGGTGATAATTTGATTAAAAAAATTAAGGAGGAAAAAAACATGAAGCTAGGAGTGATTGGTTTAGGAAAAATGGGAACTGCCTTGATTAAAGGCGTTTTACAGGCAGAAATTTATTCCCCCACTGAAATAATTGCCAGTGATATAAACAAAAAAAACATACCTGAGATAGAAGTAATCCAGGATAACATAACCTGCAGTAAACGAGCTAAAACTTTAATACTGGCTATTAAACCTCAAGTTATGGATGAGGTGCTGGCTGAGATTAAAGATGAAGTGAAGGATAAATTAGTCATATCAATTGCTGCTGGAATCAGCATTGCTCATCTTAAAGATAAACTGCCTTCATCGACCAGGATTATCCGGGTAATGCCCAATGCGCCGGCGGTAATCAACCAGGGTATTTCAGCCTATGCCTGTGGTCCGGCAGTACTAGAGCAAGACAAAGAATTAGTGGCCAATCTTTTTTCGGGGATTGGAGAAGTTTTTGAGGTAAAGGAAAATTTGATGAATGCCATCACCGGTTTAAGTGGCAGTGGGCCAGCTTTTATCTATACCATTTTGGAAGCTATATCCGATGGAGGAGTAGCAGCTGGACTGGCCCGGGAAGATGCCATCAAATTAACTGCTTTGACCATGCGAGGTGCAGCCAGTATGGTCTTAGAAACCGGTGAACATCCTGGCCAACTCAAAGATATGGTAACCTCTCCTGGCGGCACAGCAATAACCGGTATAGAGGTGATGGAAAGAAATGGCATGAGGGGAATTATGATGGAGACCATTAAGAAGGCTGTGTTGAAATCTCAGGAACTAGACCAGGCTATTAATTAAAAATATATTTTAAAATCAAAATAAATTTTATTGCTGAATATGCAGGTTAAATTTCGCTAAACGAGAATAATATTAACAGAAGAAAGTTTTAATAAAAAAGGAGGAAGGTAACGATGACAAAAAGTGAAGAGTTAATTGAACTAACCGACAAATATGGGGCCAAAAACTATCACCCCCTGCCAATTGTAATTTCTGAAGCTGAAGGAATCTGGGTAGAGGATCCTGAGGGAAATAGGTATATGGATATGTTAAGTGCCTACTCTGCTGTAAGTCACGGTCATTGCCATCCTGAAGTAGTTAAAACTTTAAAAGAACAGGCTGACAAAGTAACCCTGACCTCCCGAGCCTTTCGCAATGATCAATTAGGTCTCTTTTATGAAAAAGTGGCGGAAGTTACTGGTAAAGAAAAGGTCTTACCTATGAATGCTGGTACCGAAGCAGTGGAAACAGCTTTAAAAGCGGCTCGGCGCTGGGCTTATTTTAAAAAAGGAATTCCCGAAGATGAGGCCGAGATTATAACCTGTGAAGGAAATTTTCATGGCAGAACTATTACTGTAATATCCTTTAGTTCCACCCCGGGATATCGTAAAGGTTACAGTCCCTATACACCAGGATTTAAAATTATTCCCTTTGGGGACGCAGAAGCTCTAAAAGATGCTATCACTCCTAAAACAGCAGCCTTTCTGGTTGAGCCAATTCAAGGCGAAGGCGGCATAAATATTCCTCCCTCTGGTTATCTAAAAGAAGCCTATCAAATCTGTCAGGAGCAAAATGTTTTATTAATGGCTGATGAAATCCAAACGGGATTAGGAAGAACAGGAAAATTATTTGGCTGCGACTGGGAGAATGTAGTACCTGATGTCTATATTTTAGGCAAGGCAATTAGCGCCGGCCTATATCCTGTTTCTGCTATAGCTGCTGATAATGAGATTATGGAAGTCTTTGATCCTGGTTCTCATGGATCCACTTTTGGAGGCAATCCCCTGGGAGCAGCTGTGGCCAAAAGAGCCTTAGAAGTAATAGAAGAGGAAAATATGGTGGAAAGATCGCTGGAATTAGGGGAGTATCTTTTAGGTGAACTGCAAAAAATTGAAAATCCTATCATCGAAGATGTCAGGGGACGGGGACTCTTTGTGGGAATAGAACTTGACCAACCGGCCCGCCCCTATGCAGAAAAATTACAGGAAGAGGGGATTCTAGTAAAAGAAACCCATGAAACTGTTCTCCGGTTTGCTCCTCCTTTAATAATCACGAAAGAGGAACTTGATTGGGCCATTGAAAGAGTCTTTAAAGTCCTCCATCAGGAATAGAGAAATGGGTGATTAATACTTTCCGGCCGGTAAAGAAAAATGCTTTATTTTGTTTATATTATTGTATATATTATCCATTATTGAGATTAATTTAACTAAAAAGCAGGAATTTAGCACTTTGACCTAGAATAGATATATATAGAAATACAACTATATTAACTCAAATGCCGTGGAGGTGGTAACAATTATCAAAGAAATAAATATTGAATTTAATCCTGAAGAGCATGGTATTGAAGAGCCAGAAGAAGTTCATTTAGTAGGGTCAATGAATAATTGGGATCCAAATGATAAAAGTTATCCTCTACAAAAAGGAAAAGATGGCGTTTGGAGAAATACTTTCAAATTCAAAAAGGGTACCGAATATAAAATAATGTATGACTCTGAAAGCTGGGAAGAGGGTAAACATGTTGGACACTATGATAGCAATTTTATAGTGGAATAGGCGCTTAAACTTTTGCACCAGCCTAAGTTCATAGTAGATAGTAGTCAGATTACCAGGAAAAATGATTTGAGTTGCCTGGTAATTCGGGTTGCTGGTGTAAATTAAAATAATAATTAGAAGGGAGGTTATGTTAATTGGAGAGTAAAATAGTGAGTAGAGAGCAGTTAGAGAGAACAGACGGGGCTGGATTATTAAAGAAAGATGAGAATGAAGTAATTGCTGAGAAGATAAGACAGTCCTTCCGCGAAGCTAGAAGAGTATTTAGATAAAAGATAGTAAATTTTTAATTATTGGTTACTGCGGAAAAGTATTATTTTTAAAGTCTATTAAATTAATAAAGAACATCCGGCAATCACCGGATGTTCTTTATTACCAAGATGAAAATTTCGATAAATATTGTTTTTATGTTATTTTTAAAATATTCAATCCTGGAGGGGTAGTTCATGAATGGCTCTAAATACCGTGTTCCTGAGGAAGACAATCGGGAAGTAATAACTTTAAAAAAATTCTGTGCTGATTGCAAAAATGATCCCCAAAAATGTGAGCAAGAACCTTCCAGTTGTCTAGAAGAAGCCAATATTTATCGAAAATTTACTAAAATCAAGCGAGAATGAAGGAAACATAATTTCTAATTTAACAGGAGGTATTAATTTGGAGAAGAAACAGGATAAATTACTTAAGCAAGCAAAAGATGCAGAAAAATCGGTAAAAATCTATCTGGTAAACGGCATGCAATTAGCAGGTAAAATCACCTCCTTTGACAGATTTGTGATTGTCTTAGAGGTTAAAGGTAAGCAGAACATGATTTACAAGCATGCTATCTCCACTATAGTACTGGATTAGCAAAATTAGGATTATTTAACCCTGGTTAATTTAAGCCGGGGTTTTTATTTTGCAGAATTTGTGATTGTTTTTCCCGGTCATTCCCGGTATAATATAATAAAATGATATAATAAAAAGGAGTTTATAAAATGTCTTTATCATATAATGAACAAAAGGAATCCCGTAAAAATCCTGCTCTTGAAAAAGCTAGAAAAGAACTTAAAAATATGGACCCGGATTTCATCTGTCAGAGAACAGGAATAAAATATTCTTCTTCTGATCAGTGCTTTTATCTGCCCTGCTTTAATAAAGTTTACCAGATTTCTTACCCTGAAGGAAAAATAGTTGCCAGAGAAGACCAGACTGCTCCCCCGAGAGGGTTGAAGATTATTCTTTTGCACTTTTTGTTACAGGGAAATAATGCTCCCCCGAGAGACAAATTTATTTCTTTTAAAGAATTACCCCAGGCCAAACCCTATGCTGGCCCCTTCCACCGGCAGGCTATAAAGCCTGTTATAGAAAAGTTTGGCCGCTCTCCTGAAAAACTAAAGAAAGCTGCCTCAAAATTGCAGGCAACATTAATAGCTGAAAGTGATTTTGGCTTTACAATTGATTCCTTACCAACTGTACCTATTACTTATCTGGTCTGGTTTGGTGATGAAGAGATGGAGGGTGGAGCAAATTTGGTTTTTGACCAATCTATAATATCCAAATTACATTCAGAAGATATCTCTTTCTTAGGAGAGTTTGCTACAGATTTACTGATAAAAAGTGCTTAAATTTAGCTCAGTTGCTGTTGATTGTTTTATATTGATAAAACTGGTTTGCCTGTTTGCATTGTCTATTTATTAAATAAATAATCAACTCCAATTTTTTAAAGAAGGTGAAGTTTATGAAAAAACATATCACAATAATTTTACTTGCTTTTATGTTTGTTCTTTTAGTAAATTCTTCTGGTTTAGCCTTTGAACTCGATGCAGAATCAGCAATTTTAATTGAAGGCCATACCGGACAGGTACTTTATGAAAGAGATGCTGATAAAGAGATGCCCCCTGCCAGTATCACTAAAATTATGACCATGCTGTTAACCATGGAGGCCGTAGAAGCAGGAGAAATATCCCTTGATGATGTAGTAACAATAAGCCAGGAAGCAGCCAATATGGGTGGTTCACAGATTTATTTAAATGCCGGAAATGAAGTAACTATAGAAGATCTTTTAAAGGCTGTTGTGATTTCATCGGCCAATGATGCTACCTATGCCTTGTCAGAAGAAATAGGAGGTAGTTATCCGGCCTTTGTACAGATGATGAATGACAGAGCTGAAGAGCTGAGCATGGATAACACTAATTTCATGAATTCCACTGGTCTTCCGGAAGAAAACCATTATACTACAGCGCGAGATATCAGCAAAATGTCGCGAGAAGTTATTAAATATCCAGAAATTCAGGAATGGGGTCAAATATGGGTAGACTATATCGAATTACCTGATAGAGATGCCATGCTGGCTAATTTAAATCAATTGATAAACATCTATGATGGTTTGGATGGCATTAAAACTGGTAGAACTGAAGAAGCCGGTTATAGTCTGGCAGCCAGTGCCAAAAGAGATGACTTACGCCTGATATCAGTTGTTTTACGGGCAGATAATGAAGAAGAGCGACAACAATTAACCACTGAACTCCTTGATTATGGTTTCAATAATTATAGCAAATCAGTTTTATACGAAAAAGATGAAACTATTCGCAACGTCACTATTCCAGGCAGCAGTGCCGGAGAAGCTGATGTAAAAGTTGCTGAAGACCTAACAATAGTCCTGCCCAGGCAAAATGGGGACTTAGTTGATACTGAGCTACTCATACCTGAAGAATTTACCTTTCCTATAGCTGAAGGAGAACAAATAGGAGAAATAGCTGTCCATCTAGAGGGAGATGAAGTCAATCGAGTTGAACTTTTAGCGGCGGAAGATATTAATAGAGCAAACATTTTTACTAGAATCATCAGATTTATTGCTGATTTTTTCACCGGACTATTCTAGATTAATTAACTCAATCAGGGCTTATTTTTAAAACTTATATCAGAAATATTACTCAGTTGATATAAATGGCAAAGAAAAAGAGGATTCTCTGGTTTTATCTTTAAGTTATTATAGTGGAGGAGGTGTTAAAATTGCGGAAATTACCCATAATATTTCTTTCTTTAATAATTATTGTAGGATTAACCGCTGTATTCAGTACTCAAATTGCAGCAGAGAACCCAGCTATTGCTTCTATAAATACTGAAGAGTTATTTCAGGTACATCCTGCAATAGAAAATATGCAAATGGAGCTGCAGGAGAAACAAATGGAAATGATGGCAGATTTAGAAGATGCCGATGAAGAAGAAGCAATGATGATGCAGGAACAGATGCAGATGGAGCTTCAGGAGTTGCAAGAAGAGTTACTGGATGAGGCTTTTGCTGAAATTGAAGCAGATGTAGGAAGCATCGCTGCTGATCTGGGTTATGATGTTGTGATTGACCCTCAAGGTGTTGTTGCCGGTGCTGATTATTTAGATTTAGTTGACATAACAGAAGAAGTTTTGGAACAACTTTAAGTTAAGCAATAATTAGATAAGGTTTAAAGTAAAAATTACCAGGTCTCCTTTTTTGGAGGCCTGTTAATTTTTGCAGAGATTTTAATTGCAAGTATTTGCTTAATATTGGATACAACAATTATCTACAGGGGAGGAGAGGTTTATGGATAATTCAAATACTCCAGAAAGTGAAACTGCTCAGCCCAAAAAAGATAAGAAAAGTTTTTTTAGCTGGAGTAAAAACTTAAATCTTAGAGTAATTATAGTCATGGCCATTATAATTATTGCTGCCTTTACAATTTTGGGATTAATTGTAGATAACACTGTTTCAACCACTGTGGAGAATTTAGCCCAGGAAAGAAATTTAGAATCATCCAGAGCTTTACAGAATGAAGTTAGCTCTTTATTGCTTAATTTAGTAACAGAAATTGAATCTGCAGCTGCAGAAGAATCTGATAGAATCGATGATGATTTTTCCTTTCGGCACATGTTTGCTGGGGAAATACTGGATGAACATGAAGAAATAACTTCTTTAGTTTTTGCTTTACCCGATGGGGAATATCTTTCTCAACCTGAAGCTGAAGAAGAATTTATCTTTTCTCCTGAAGAGGACCAATGGTTTACTGAGCCAGAAGAGACTGGAGAAATTTACTGGTCCGGCCGTCATATAAGTGAGTTTACAGATGAAGAAGTTATTAGATTTTCTTTTTCAGTAGAAGATGAGGGAGAATTTGTCGGAGTTTTACTAGGAGAAATCCCTCTAAATAATCTGCAAAACTTAGTCTTAGATAGAGAGATTGGTCAGGAAGGCTTGAGTTTTATTGTAGATAGAGAAGGAGTTGTTTTAGCTCATCCGGAAGAAGAAATATTCCAGCAAGAATTTAACATAGTTGAAAACTTTGACCTGGCTGAAATTTTAGCTGGAGAAGAAGGAAACGTTGAGTATGAAGACCAGGAAGAAGTCCTACAGGTTGCTTCCTATGTTCCTCTTCCGGAGCTGGAAGGAGCTGTCGTTGTGCAGGAGCCGGCTAGAGACGTTTATCTAGCTGCTGGAGAAGTTAGGAGCCAGATCATCTACGTTGGCTTTGCAGCAGTTATATTGGCCATTATCGGGCTCTATTTATTCTTTGATTTTCAGATTATAAAACCACTTCACGCCTTAAGTAGCGATATTGAGAAAGTATCTAAAGGTGATCTGCAAAAAGAAATAACAGTCAATCGAGAAGATGTAATCGGACAACTTTCCAAATCCTTTAATTTTATGACAGCTGAACTGCAAAATATAATAAGTAAAATTAAAAGTTCTTCTCAAAAAGTCAATCAATCAGCTGAAAATATGCACGAAGCCTCCAGTCAGGTGGGAGAAGTTTCTCAGCAGGTCAGTTCATCTATCGAACAGGTTGCTGCAGGAGCAGATGATCAGGCTGTAAATGTTGATAAGGTTAATGATAAAATGCAAAACTTAAATAAATCGATGCAGGATTTAACAGATTCCAATCAAGTTGTAGAAAATTTAGCCGATGGTATGCAGGAAGTTTCTGTTTCAGGTCAACAGGAAATGGAAAAAGTCCATAAGCAGATGGAGTTAATCCGTAATTCCATTGAAGAAGTTGCTCAACAAATAGAAAAGTTAGAAAACATTTCTACTGAAATAGATGATATACTGGACATAATTAATAATATTGCTCAGCAAACCAATCTTTTAGCTTTAAATGCTGCCATTGAGGCTGCCCGGGCAGGAGAAGCAGGGAGAGGATTTTCCGTTGTAGCAGATGAAATCAGGGAGTTGGCTGAAGAATCTGGTAACTCTGCAGAAAAAATTGGTGAGCTAATCCTTGATATACAACAGGAAACTGATTCTGCTGGTAATAAAATGGAAAAGAGTTTAAAGCAAGTCAAAAGTGGAGAAGATGTAGTGTCAAGTGCTGGTGATACCTTTGATGAAATAAATAATTCTGTTAATAAAGTTAATCAGGGGATTGCTAAAGCAAATAAAATGGTTGAAAATGTTAAGAACAGTAGCTCTGAGATAGTAACTAGCATTGAAAATATTGCCAGCATTTCTGAAGAAACTTCGGCCAGTGCAGAAGAAGTAGCAGCTGCCAGTGAAGAACAAACTGCCTCGGTTGAAGAGATTGTATCCAGCTCTGAAACTCTTAAAGAAATGGCAGCTGAATTAGAAAAACTGGTAAAACGATTTAATCTATAATAAAATCAGCAAAAATCAGCAGGTGAAATAAATACTTGCATAGAAAGGGGGAGCCCTATGACAGCAGCTGTCAGTGATTATATCACGGTGAAGGCTTTAGAAGATGGTGTGACGATTATCGGCTTGACTCGGGGAGAGAAGACCCGTTTTCATCACACTGAAAAACTTGACCAGGGAGAAGTAATGATTGCTCAGTTCACAAAACATACCTCGGCAATCAAAATAAGAGGTAAAGCAGAAATAATAACAGAACACGGTAACCTTAAATCAGAATAATCTAGGGAGCATAAAACTAAAGAAAACAGCCCGGGCAACAGGGCTGTTTTCTGGTTTTTCTTTAATTATTATTTTCATCCTCTTCTTCTTCATCCTCTTTTTTTTCTTCTGTAAAATCAACTTCCTCATCTTCTTCCATATCAGGCATATCTATCCCCAGTACATTTACATTTACAGCCAGGACTTTAGCTCCAGTTACTGTTTCTAAAGCTTCTTTTACTTTCTTTTGCACCTTTTCAGTAACTTCTGGAATTCTAACTTCATATTTTACAATGAGATTTAAATCAACAGTGATCCCTTCCTCAGACTTATCAACTTTTACACCTTTGGTAATATTTTTCCTGCCTAAAATCTTTGCTATTCCACCGGTAAAACCCCCGCTCATTGCTGCAACTCCCTCTGTTTCTATGGTAGCATTACCGGCAGTAATGGCATAGACTTCATCGGCTATATTCATCTCACCCAGTTGATTATTGTTATTGTTATTTTCATCCATATTTACCCCTCCAGCTTATCAAATTATCTTGCAGTTACTTGTAAATTTCCTATAGCTGCTATGCTTTAATTAAATCATATTTTTCCTAACTATTCAAAGGTAAATTTTTACTCTTAAAATATGATTTTTTTAACCAGTCGGATAAAATTGCTAAATATAAGAAGGCCTTTTTCTTTTCATCTAGAAATATGTAAAAGCAGAAGTAAAAAGTGTTCAAACTTAGCGCTGTTTTCCATTATATCAATACCAGCAGAAATAAAATTTTGCTGGTCAAGGAGGCCAAATAAAGTGAAATCAATCTTTAAAAAGGGAATAGTGGTCTTGATATTTTTAGTGGTGGTTGGAGCTATCACAGGAATTTTTTATCTTTCTTTAGGGGAAGAGGAGGTCATCGAAGAAGGCGTTGCCAGGATAACATTGCAGGGGCCAATACAGGAAGGCATTGCTGGTTTTGGCGCTGCTATGATATCTCCAAGAGATGTAGAGAATAAGCTTGAGCGAGCCTCAGAGAATCCCGGAATAAAAGCACTGGTAATTAGGCTTGACACCCCTGGAGGCGCTATAGCAGCTTCTCAAGAAATTTATGAAATGTTTGTTGACTTTGATAAACCCCTGATCATTTCCATGGGAGACATGGCAGCTTCTGGAGGTTATTATATTGCAGCAGCAGCAGATGCTATTGTTGCCCAGCCCGGCACTATGACTGGCTCTATTGGAGTAATATCAACTTTCATTGATCCTGAGGGGCTTTTTGAGAAACTTGGCCTGGAGAGAGAAGTTATTACCTCTGGGGAACACAAAGACATGTTTTCCCGGACATTTACTGAGGAAGAACGAGAAAAAATGCAGACTTTTTCTGACCAGGCCTATGATCAATTTATCGATCATATTATTGCAGGAAGAGATATGGAGGAAGATGAAATACGCGAACTGGCTACTGGTGAGATATTCCTGGGAAGCCAGGCCTATGAACTTGGACTGATAGATGAATTGGGTGGCCGATTAAAAGCTTTAGAGGTGGCAGGAGAAATGGCTGATATTGAAGACCCAGAATATTTTGACCTGCCTGAGCCTTCACCCTGGCAGAGATTCATGGGCACTGCTGTAACATTACCAGAAACAATATCACGCTCTTTAGCAGATCCAGAACTGGTAATTTTAGAGGATATTCAGGAAGGTTTAAGCCCTGTCGTTGAATACCGCGTTCCAGGCTATTAAGGGGTTGTAAAAAATGGAAAATAAAAGGCAGGAAGAAGTAGATTTTAAAAAGAAAATCAGCCGAAACCAGATAGCTAAAAAGCTAACCCCGGTCAAAAAAAATGACAGGAGGGAGTTAAATTTTTTCACTGCCCTTTATGGGATTTTATTTGAGCCCGTAAAAACAATTAAACTAATAGTAAAACAGGAACCGGTGGGTTTGGCTCTTTTAGTCATTATATTGTCTTCTCTGGTGATGCTTTACCCGCCAATGCTGGAGTTGGTTTCTTTATTCACTAGCTTTACCCCGGTTCTTTTGGCCAGCATATTAGCACTGTTTTTTAGTATCACCGGCCTCCTATTTGGTTCTTTTTTGTTAGTGCTCTTTGCCAGATTACTGGGAGGAGAGGGCGATTTCTTCAGCCTTTTCTCTGCAGCGGGCATATCACAATTTGTATATATCTTCACTCCGGTCTTTATATTTGCCGCAAATAGCCTGCAGCTTTCTGGTTTTGCTAACCAGTTTTTATCCAATCTAATTTATTATTGGTATTTAGTGCTGTTGATTATCTCCCTTAAAGAAAGCCAAAACTTTTCTCTGCCTCGAGCAATATTAACATTAGCAGCAACCGTTGGTGGAGTAATTTTAATCTTGGCTCTGGTAGGTGTGAGCATTCTCGGCATCTTTTTTGTCTGAAGCTAGCGGAGATAACCTGGATTTTTTAATATAAATTTTGCTGATATTAATTCTGGCCAGTATAATCTATCACATTTCACTAAAAGCAGGAGATAAAATGAAAAAAATTATGTTAATCTATAATCCATTAGCTGGTGACGGCAGCTTTCCCCAGCGTTTGAATGAATTTGTTGAGTTTTTTCAGCAGGACTTTACGGTCTCTCTTTTAAATTTTATAAATATTGATGTTGACAATAGACTGGGCAATTTAAATATCAATGATTATAGTTACATTTTGGTTGCTGGTGGTGATGGCACCGTTAACTCAGTAGCTACTGCTATGGTGGAGAACAATATTTCTACTCCTCTGGGGATATTGCCCACAGGGACTTCCAATGACCTGGCAGCTTATCTGGGTCTCCCCACTGATTTTTACCAGTATTTACAAATTGTCCGCCGGGGCAAAATTAAATGGGCTGACCTCGGCCAAATAAATTCCAGTTATTTTATCAATGTCTGTGCCGGGGGGTTTCTCACCAATGTACCTCACCAGACTGATACTTTTTTAAAAAATCGCTTAGGAAAAATTGCCTATTATTTAAAGGGCCTTCAGGAGTTTCCCAGTTTTAAAGCCCTGCCTCTTAATATAACAGTGGATAACGAAACTATCAATACTGAGCTTTTTATGTTTTTAATCCTTAATAGTAATCGAGCTGGCGGCTTTGAAGAGCTAATTACTGATAGTGCTATCGATGACAACCTTTTTGAATTTATAGCCATAAAATATGGCAGCTTTTATGAGATGTTTAATAGCCTCATCGATGTTTTTATCAATAAAAACCTGACCAAGGATAATGTTCTCTTTCATCGGGGTAGTTATTTTAAGTTAGAGCCTCAAACCAACAAATTTCAGGATAGCACTGATATCGACGGTGAAAAGGGGCCTGAATACCCTGTGGAGATTGAAGTTATCGCTAATGCTTTGCCGCTCCTGGTCCGATAGGGAGGTTGATTTAAAATATGAAAAACATAAAAATTAAAGACTATCAGGTAATAATCTTTACCCTGCTGGTATTATTCTTATTTTATATTTTGAGCTATTTAGTGGACATTCAAAATATTTATGGCTTTAGAGATTGGATGGTAGAGCATGAGGAGTTTACTGTGCCCTTTCTCTGGGATTATCTTTTTACAGAAGGAGCCCCGGTGGAAATCCTCCAGTGGCTTTTTATTGGATTGATGACCATGACAGCCAGTTATTTAGCAGGCCTCTATACTGAGAAGGGAAAACGACAAATAAGCAAATTCTGGGGTCTCTTTGCCCTGCTGGGAGTTTTAATGATCTTAGAAGATGCTGGTAATATACGCCATTTTCTCACCACCAGGGGTGTGTTGCTTTTCTTTGAAGACCAGATATTTCGCAGCCTCACTGAATTAACTTACTTTGCCTTAATGGCTATTCTCCCTCTGATTGCTTTGATAAAATATCGCAAGCAGGTTTTTCAAAACCGTCGCACTGCTTTTTTGCTCCTGGCTGGCTGTGCTTTCTATGCAGTTGCCGTGGGGATGTCTGGCACCAGGGATATCAGGTTTTGGTATCAGACTGCCGGCAATATATTATATGACTTCACAGTAGAGCTAGGGGGGTCAGAGCTTCAATATCTTTATGAAGAAGTCGATGAGGTATTAGCTCAAGGAGGCCATATTGAAATACGTTATCGTTTTATGGATTATTTAGTAGAGGAGAGCTTGGAATTATTAGGAGCAGCATTTTTATGGGCTTCAACTTTATCATTTTTAGAGGGTGGTACTGGTAATGAAAAACAATAAAAAATATTTATTTTTTCTCACAACAATTATATTCTTAACCGGCCTGATAATTTTTTATTATGCAATCTTTGCCAGTCAGCCTCCAGTTCATTTCCCCCGGGATATAGCAGTGGAAGAGCTGGCTAATAATGACCTGCCAGCGGATTTGGAGTTTGCAGAAGAGTATAATGTTATTGTTGCCGGAACAGACCCAGAAGGGATTACGGCAGCAGTGGCCAGTGCCCGCAACGGCTTAAAAACGCTATTAATCGATGAAAGGCAAAGGCCTGGAGGACTTTTTGTTAAGGGTAAATTAAATACCCTGGATATGAATTATAATCCTGAGGGGAAAATAATCACTCAGGGTATTTTCACTGAATTTTATGACCAGCTCGAGGGTACTTCTTTCAATACTGAGACAGCGGAAACTGTATTTCGGAATATGATTGATGAGGAAGAAAATCTGGACTGGGTAAGCTCAGCTGAATTAGTAGAGCCTTTATTTTCTGATGATGAATTTTTGGGGCTTAAAACTAAACAGAAGGGGGAAGAAGTAAACTATCGCGGTGAAAGGCTTATAGATGCAACGGTTAATGCTGACCTGGCAGCTCAGGCTGGAGCTCCTTACTTTACCGGCATGGAAGATATAAACCGCGGTGATGAGTTTCAGGTCTCAACTTTAGTATTTGAATTAACAGGAGTGGACTGGGAAGAAGCTAGAAATTACCTGAATAGTGATGGCGACCCCAATACAGGAGGAGACAATCGCTCTCTCTGGGGTTTTTCTGCGGAAATGCAAGAATATGAAAGCAAAGACCCTGATATTATGGTGCGGGGTTTAAATGTCGGCCGCCAGGAGGGCAGCCGGGTTTTAATAAATTCTGTCCATATTTTGGATGTCGACCCCACTGACCCCGAATCCCGCCAGGAGGGTAAAGAAAAAGCCCGGGAGGAAATACCCCATATAGTCCGGCATATTCAGGAAAAGATTCCTGGCTTTGCTGAAGTTGAGTTATATAATACGGCTGAAGAGCTTTATTTAAGAGCCGGCCGCCATATAAAGGCCAGAGAAACTTTAACTATCGATGATGTCAGGGAACACAGGGATTTTAGCACTAAAATAGCTCTTGGCTCTTATCCTGTGGACATACAAAGAACAGCCCGGGATAACCAGGGATTTATACTTTTTGACCCGGCAAAATACAGTATTCCCTTTGGTTCTTTAATCCCCCGGAAAATAGAAAATGTCCTGGTAGTGGGCAAAGCTGCTGGTTATGATTCTTTAGCCCATGGTTCTGCCAGGGTTGTACCTGTAGGCATGGCTGCCGGGGAAGCCGCTGGAGTGGCCAGTCGCCTTTCTTTAGAAGAAAGAATCTCTTTTTCTGAACTGGCAGAGTCTGAAGACCTGATCAAGGAGCTGCAAAATAGGCTTATAGACCAGGGAGCCTATCTTGATGATTTTTCCTATTCCTTTGCCGGTGAAGACAGCTGGGCTTTACCTGGTATCAGGTTCATGAATCAATTGGGCCTCTTAATCGGTGGCTATGATAATGATTTTGCTTTAAGCGATAAAATGTCAACTGATGAATTTAGCAATCGTTTAAGGCAAGTTTTTGACCGTTATTTTGCTTTATCCCTAGATTTATCTATAACAGATAAGCTATCTGCAACAGAATATCCCCATAGAGAAGAAGTGGAAGAAATATTCAAGATCATAAAAGAAGAAGAGGATGAGTTTAGCAACAATAAAAATGACGATGAAAGCTGGCTCTCTGATGATACAATAGAGAAAATACCAGCAGATAAAGAACTGACCAGAGAGGAAGCCTATCAGGTGATCAAAGAATTATCTCAGCACCTCAAGAACAATAAAAACAAATAAATGCTGAAAATATTAAAATTAGTGACTATAGTTAACTTTTGCCTTTCAGGAAGGTGGTATAGTTTATGGAATGGAGCCAGGAATCCTTAGCGAAGTTCAATGCTGTATTGGGCTCAAATGAGCCCACCCCCGGTGGTGGGGCGGCAACAGCAGCAGTTTCTAGTATCAGTGCAGCCTTACTTTTGATGGTGGTGGAGTTGACAGAAAACAGAGAAAGCTTAAGCTGCTCCAAAGAGGATTTGTCCGATTATTTAACCAAATCCTATCAGTTGATAGATAAAGATTGTGAAGGCTTTCAAGAGGTCATGCGTGCTTATCGCCTGCCCAATCATAGCCAGGCAGAGAAAGAAGAACGCCCAAAAAAGATCGAACAGGCATTAAAAAAGGCCAGTATTCCCCCGGAAAAATTAATGGATTTATCTTTAAAGATCATAGAAACCGCTCAGGAAGTCCTGGAAAAGGGCAATAAAAATGCCTGGACTGAAACAGCCATCGCAGCCCAATTGGCTTTTTCAGGGCTTAAAGCTTCTTATTATAACGTAATAATCAATATCTGTGAGATCGATGATAAAGATTTTAATCATCAGAAAGCAACTGATGCTCAAAATAAATTAAAAAAGGGACAGCAACTCTTTGCTACCTTTGAAAGTTATCTAAATAGAGAAGTAATTGACTGTGAATATCTTGAGTAGCGGTAAACTTGCAAGTTTACTGAGCTTATGGTAAAATTATTAAGGAATATGCGATATTTATTCTGGAACTAAGGAGTGGGTCTCTTGCCCACTCCTTAATTTAATAACTGAGAAAATATTTCTTGCTGCTGGAGGTTGTTAAAAATGAGTGTAGTGAAAAGAGTTGAAAAGAAAGTAGAAGAATTGTTAGTCGATGGTGACTATGACCTGGTAGCAGTGGAATATGTTAAAGAGGGCTCGGAAAGGGTACTGCGAATTTTTATCGAAAATAAAGATGGCGAACTTAATTTGGATGATTGCGCCCAACTGAGTCATCGATTGTCAGACTGGTTAGATGAAGAAGATTTCATCTCAGAAAGTTATATTTTAGAAGTCTCTTCACCAGGAATAGAACGTCCTTTAAGGGGGAAAGAAGATTTTGAAAGATTCACAGGAGAAAAAGTCTTTATTAAGACTTATGCCCCTATTAAAGGACAAAAGGAGTTTGTTGGTGAGTTATTAGGTTTGAAAAAAGATCTAGTCAGGCTTAATATTGCTGAAGATAATAGTAAGGTTGAACTGCCAATAAAGAGTATAGCTGCAGCTAGATTAAATCCGGATATTTAGCAGATTAGGAGGAATTTGCCCATGAATATAGAATTTTTGCATGCGCTGGATGATATCGAAAATGAAAAAGACATTCCTAAGGAAATACTGTTAGAAGCTATTGAAACTGCTCTGGTCTCTGCTTATAAGAAAGACTTTGGTTCTAAGGAGAATGTTAGAGTAGAGATTGACCCTTCCTCAGGAGATGTTACTGTTTATTCACGCCGAAAAGTAGTGGAAGAAGTAGATAAAGATTTTTTTGAAATAAATCTGGAGGAAGCAAGAGAGATTGAAGAAGATGTTGAACTTGGTGACGCTATTGAAATTGAGGTCACCCCGGAAAACTTTGGCCGGATAGCAGCCCAAACAGCCAAGCAGGTTGTTATGCAAAGAATAAGAGAGGCTGAAAGGGATGTCATTTATGAACATTACAAGCAAAAAGAGGGAGAGTTTATAACCGGTACAATTCAGCGCTTCCACAACGAATATATTTTAATTGATATGGGTAAGACAGAAGCTTTATTACCGCCTTCTGAGCAAATTCCTACTGAAAATTATAATGTTGGTGATAGGATTAAATTATATATTGTTGAGGTCAGTTCAACCAACAAAGGTCCTCGCATTTTAGTATCTCGCACCCATCCAGGACTTTTATTGAGGTTATTTGAAATAGAAATTCCTGAAATATATGATGGTACAGTAGAGATTAAAGCAGTAGCCCGGGAAGCCGGTAAAAGATCAAAGGTTGCTGTTCATTCTGATAATGAAGATGTTGACCCTGTGGGAGCCTGTGTTGGTCCCCGAGGCAGCAGAGTGCAGGCCGTTGTTGATCAATTGGACGGAGAAAAAATCGACATTATTGCCTGGAAAGAGGACCCTGCAAAATTAATAGCTAATGCTCTTAATCCTGCTGAGGTAAATAAGGTAATTTTATATGAAGATAAGAAAGTGGCTGAGGTGATTGTGCCTGATTTTCAGCTCTCTTTAGCTATTGGCAAAGAAGGTCAAAATGCTCGCTTGGCTGCTAAACTCACCGGGTGGAAGGTAGATATCAAAAAACAATCTGAATATCTTGAGGCTGAAGAGAGTAACGAAGATGTTGCTGAAGCTGAGACAGTTGCTGAAAAAGAAGAGGATTTAGATGAAGACCAAGTAGCAGAGGATATAGTTGCAGATAAAGAAGAAGATGATGCTATAAAAATTGATAATAAAAGTGAAGAGGATGTCTCTAAAGAGAAAGAAGAAACTTAAAAGTCAGAATTGTTGCTGGCAACAAAAATCAAAGGAGGGAATAACTTGCCAGGAGTTAGCAGTCTTAAGCAATGTCTTGGATGTGGCGATAGGAGAGAGGAAATTGAGCTTGTTAGGGTAGTGAATAACAGAGGAGAGATAAAAATCGATCCTGGAGGTAGATTATCCGGTAGAGATGTTTACCTCTGCCCTCAGGTAAATTGTTTTCAAGCTGCCAGAGAAACCAGTCAACTGAGCAGCGAACTGCACATGAAAATAACAGATGAATTATTTAATCAACTGCTGGAGGAGATAAACCATGGTTGATTAGTAGTAACACTGGAGGTGTTAATAGATGGCCAAAATTAGAGTTTATAAATTAGCAGATGAACTGGAAATGGAAAGCACGGAACTCGTTGAAGTTTTAAAGGATTTAGATATAGACGTAACAAGTCATATGAGCACAATTGAAGATGATACCGCTGAGCTTATTCGCGGAATGTATCAGGAGACCAGCCCTGAAGAAACAGCTACAGAAGAGGAAGCTGTTGAGGCAGAAAAGACAGCAGAAAAGTCTTCAGCTGAAAGGGTAGAAGAAAAAGAAGAGAAAAAAGAGGAAGATGATGATTCATCAAAAATTGATATTTCTCCTCCAATTACTGTCAAAGAGCTGGCTGAAAAATGTGGTGTAGCAGCCAATAGTTTATTAAAACAATTGATGAATTTAGGAGTAATGGGCAATATTAATTATTCTTTAGATGAGGATACTTTAGTTTCTCTGATAGATGAAGCTTCTTTACCAGTAACTGTAACTGATGAAGAAGAGGAACTTGCTGTCTGCAGCACACAAAAAGTAAAGACTGATTTCGAAGATAACCCGGAAGATTACCGTCCTCGACCACCTATTGTAACAGTCATGGGTCATGTGGATCACGGTAAAACCACCCTGTTAGATGTTATTCGGAAGACAAGAGTTACCGAGACAGAAGCCGGTGGAATTACTCAGCATATTGGAGCCTATCAGGTTCAAACTGATGGTAAGAAGATAACTTTTATTGATACCCCTGGCCATGAAGCTTTTACTGCTATGAGAGCCCGTGGGGCCCAGATTACTGATATAGCTATTTTGGTAGTAGCTGCCGATGACGGTATTATGCCCCAGACTATAGAAGCTATTAATCATGCTCAGGCTGCAGAAATTCCCCTTTTAGTTGCCATAAATAAAATTGATAAACCCAATGCTCAACCTGACCGGGTCAAGCAGGAGCTTACTGAACATGGAATGGTTCCTGAAGAATGGGGTGGAAACACCATATGTGTAGAAATATCAGCTTTGCAGGGAGAAAATATTTCCGAATTACTGGAGATGGTTTTGCTGGTTGCTGAGATGGAAGAAATAGTAGCCAATCCCAACCGCCCTGCTGAAGGTGTAATTATTGAGGCTGAATTGGATAAAGGAAGAGGACCAGTAGCGACTGTTTTAATAAAAAATGGAACTCTAGAAATTGGTGATTCTATTTTAGCCGGTGCCAGTTGTGGTAGGGTCAAGGCTCTAATAGACGAACATGGTAAAAGAATTAAAAGTGCTGGACCGGCAACCCCGGTAGAGATTTTAGGGTTTTCTGATGTTCCTGCAGCAGGAGATTTATTACAGGTTCTTCAGGATGATAGAAGGGCTCGTGACATTTCAGCAGAAAGAAAAGAGGAACAACATGCAGCTCAATTGCAATCAGAGAGCTCTATCAGTCTAGAAGATTTCTACGACCAGGTCCAGGAAGGTGAAATCAAAGAGCTCAATATAATTATCAAGGCAGATGTTCAGGGTTCGATAGAAGCCTTAAGAGAATCGCTGACAATGCTCAGCACCGATGAGGTTACTGTAAATATCATTCACACTGGAGTCGGCTCCATAAATGAAACTGATGTTAATCTGGCTACAGCTTCTCAGGCTATAATACTTGGTTTTAATGTCCGTCCAGGTCTAAATGCCCAGCAACTTGCTGAAAAAGAGGGCGTAGATATTAAAACCTATCGGATAATTTATAAAGCTTTAGAAGATATCAAAGATGCCATGGCAGGATTGCTTGATCCAGAATTGAAGGAAGTCGTTAAGGGACATGCTGAGGTTAGAGACTTATTCAAAGTGCCAGATGTAGGAATAGTAGCCGGTGTTTATATAAAAGATGGTGTGGTTAACCGCAACCATAAAATCAGAGTGATAAGAAACGGTGTAGTTCAGCATGAAGGCGAAATTTCTTCTTTGAAACGCTTTGAAAATGATGCTCGGGAAGTAAAAGAAGGATACGAATGTGGCGTTGGAATAGCTAATTACAATGATATTAAAGTTGGAGATATTTTAGAAACTTATGATTATAAGGAGATTAAGAGAACACTTTAACTTAATCACCTAAGTTAGAGGTGATAATTGTGAATAATAGAAGTCGAAGATTAGCCGAACTTCTAAAAGAAGAGATCAGTGATATTATTTTGCGGGAGGTAAAGGATCCTAGAATAGGTTTTGTTTCTTTGACTGATGTGGAAGTAAGTGGAGATTTAAGACATGCCAAGGTCTTTGTCAGTGTTATAGGCTCTGAACAGGAAAGAAAAGATACCATGGATGGCTTAAAGCAAGCTACTGGTTTTATTAGAAAACTGGTGGGAGAAAGAATAACTGTTTATCATACACCAGAAATTTTATTTCGCTATGATAACTCTATTGAACATGGAATTCACATCAATGAATTAATAAAAGAAGTCAGAGCTGAAGAGAAAAGCGAAAATCAAGTTGAGCAAGAGGGAGCAGATCAGGATAATGCCAGTGAATAATAATCTATCAGAAATAGAAAGTTTCATCCAAAATAATAATGAATTTTTACTGTTAGGCCATGAAAATATCGATGGCGACTGCCTGGGCTCCCTGCAGGGACTGGCTTATATTCTTGCAGAAATGGATAAAGATATAACTATTGGATATTATCAGGCTCTTCCAGATATTCTTCAATTTGCCGTAGCGGAAGACCTGAGATTTTCTTTGATAGAGGACGAAATACCTGATATTTCTCAGGTGATTGTTCTTGATAGCAGCGGGATTGATCGTTTAGGTCCCGCTGTTGATATTTCTCAGCAGGCAGAAATATTAAATATCGACCACCATGAAGATAATAATTTTTATGGAGATTTAAACTATATTTCCCCAGCTGCTGCGGCAACTGGCACAATAATTTATAATCTGGCCCGGGAATTTAACTGGCCTATTACTGACAGAGCAGCGCAAAATTTGGTTTTGGCCATAGTTTCAGATACAGGATTTTTTAGATATAGCAACACAGATGCTCAAACTTTAGCAACAGTCAAAGAATTAATGGAATTAGGAGCGGACTTACATAAAATAAATAGAGCTTTATATAGTCAAAACAAACCTGAACGCATGCGATTGCTGGGCCGTACCCTTAGCAAATTAGAAATAATTGCTGCCAGAAAAGTGGCCTGTTTATATATTGATGAAGAGGATTATCAACAAACAGGAACAACTCCTCAAGACAACGAAGGCTTTGTTAATTATGCTCGAGATATCGCTGATGTTGAAGTAGGCATATTATTCAGCAGAGAAAATAATCAGGTCAAGGTCAGTTTTCGTTCCAATAATTACGTTAAAGTGAATGAAATTGCCGCTGAATTTGGTGGAGGAGGTCATCCCCGAGCAGCTGGTTGCAAAATTACAGGTGGATTAACGGAAGTTAGTAAAAAAGTAATAGCTGAGGTAAAAAACCATGTCTGAAATAACTGGACTTCTCAATATAATCAAACCCCCGGGTTTAACCTCCTTTAAGGTAGTGCAGATTATCCGCCGCCTGGCCTGTCAGAAGAAAGTGGGCCACACTGGAACTCTAGACCCCTTAGCTGTTGGGGTTTTGCCAATTTGCCTGGGGCGGGCAACTAAATTAATAAGATTCCTCCCTGAAGAAAAAAAACAATATATTTTTGAAATGGAACTGGGGATTAAAACCGATACCATAGATAGAGAGGGACGCATTTTAGAAAAAAATAATAGCTGGCAAGCATTATCTATTAAGGATATTAAAGAACTTCTAACTGAGTTTCAGGGAGAGATAGGTCAAGTTCCTCCCATGTATTCAGCTGTAAAAAAAGATGGTGAACCTTTGTATAAATTGGCTCGCAAAGGTGAAAATATTACTCGGGAAGAGAGAAGGGTGGAAATTTACTCCAGCAATATATTAGCAGTAGATTTACCTCGGATTAGAATTAGCCTGCTCTGCTCCCGTGGCACTTATATCCGGTCTTTAGTCAGAGACATAGGGGATAGACTGAATTGTGGGGCCGTCTTGAATTTTTTACTTAGAACAGAATCCGGTCCCTTCTCTTTAGATAAGGGCCTTCCCTTAAATCAACTGGCGGCCGAGCCAAATTTAATCCCAGAAAAATTGACTTCTTTAAAAGAGCCTTTATCATATCAGGAGTTAACGGTAAAGGAAGATGCTTTTAAGTACGCAATTAATGGGGCCAGCTTATATCCTCATAATTTCCAAAAGTTTTCCTTATCACTGGAGAATTTATCTCAAAGATATATTATTACTGGCCCCAAAGATGAGTTTATTGCTATCAGTAAAGTTATAAAAGATGAGCAGGATAATTTATGTCTTCATCCCGAAAAAGTTTTTTATCAGGCCAACTCTTCATAGATTATTTTAAATACCCGGGCAGCATAAGTTAAAGCAGTTAGTATTATGTTTGGAGGTTTTGATGTGATGGAAGTAATTTATAGTGATAAATTTAAAAATTTTACCGGGCCCTCAGTAGCCCTGGCTATCGGTTCCTTTGATGGAATTCATCTAGGTCATCAAAAAATCATAGAAAAAACCTGTCAAGTAGCCAGAAAAGAAAAATTAGCTTCAGGGCTTTTATCCTTTTCTCCTCACCCTCGCCAGGTATTAGCACCTGAACAGGTTAAAGGTGTTATTATTTCCCAGGAGCAAAAGGTGGAAATATTACAAGATTTAAATATAAATTATTATTTTTGTCAAAAATTCACTCCTGAATTTGCCAGACAAAATTTTGCCGATTTTGTCCAGAACATTCTAACCAATAAGTTGAATGCTTCTCATATCATTGTAGGAGAAGATTTTTCCTTTGGTAGGGGAGGTTCCGGTGATATCAGAGATTTAAAAAGGTTAGGTGACAGATTTGATTTTTCCGTAACTATTCTTTCCCCGGTCAAAAATGGGGGAAAAAAGATATCCAGCACCAGAATTAGAGAATTAATTTCTGCTGGCAAAGTAGAAAAAGTCCATAATTTATTAGGTAGATTTTATGAAATCAGAGGAAATGTGATTCATGGACAGGGGAGAGGAAAAAAATTAGGAATACCAACAGCCAATCTCGAGTTAACCACTGATTATGTGCTGCCTAAAAATGGTGTTTATGCTGGCTTTGTTAGGCATGATAACAGGCGCTATGCAGGGGCAGCAAATTTTGGCAACAACCCTACCTTTGCCAGTAAAGATTACAGTGTAGAAATATATATTTTAGATTTAGAGGAAAACCTGTATGAGCAGGAAATATCCTTTAGCCCCGTTAAATTTATTCGCCCTGAAAAGAGGTTTTCTAACCAGGAAGAGCTAGTTAAAAGAATAAAAGAGGATATTCTTTACACCCGTAAAGTTTTATGTTAAAATTACTAGAGTGAAGGAATTACCTCAGCTCGGATATATGCATCCTCCAGCAGTATCTTAGCTGCAGGTGAATTTAAATCAACAGGAGGTGTGAAGATGCTATCTAAAGAGAAAAAACAAGAAATTATTTCTGAATTCCAACGAGATGAAGATGACACTGGATCCCCGGAAGTTCAAATTGCCCTTTTAACTGCTCGCATTAAAGAATTAACTGAACACTTAAAAGAGCATAAGGGGGATAATCATTCCCGCAGAGGTTTGCTTAAAATGGTCGGTAAAAGAAAAAGTCTGCTTAGATATTTAGAAGATAATGATATAGAAAGATACCGGCAACTCATTGAAAAATTAGGTTTGAGAGGATAAGTATTAATTTAAATAATAGGAGCGGGGATTTACTACCCGCTCCTATAGCTATAGAATTCATAAAACTTTTTTTACAATTATCATAATTTAATAGTAATTCTTAGAATTTAGGAGGTTGATTTATGGAAAAGAATTGGAGCTTAGAAGTTAATAGTAAAGAGATGAATTTTTCGACTGGCAAGTTAGCCAAACAGGCTAATGGTTCTGTTCTTGTTAATTATGGAGATACTTCAATTTTAGTGACGGCAACTATGTCAGAACCTAGAGAAGGTGTAGATTTCTTGCCTTTAATGGTAAATTATGAAGAAAGAGTTTACGCCATTGGAAAAATTCCTGGTAGTGTTACTAGAAGAGAAGGCCGTCCTCGGGATAGAGCTACTCTCTTTGCCCGGTTAATAGACCGTCCTTTAAGGCCTTTATTTCCCAAGGGATTCCGCCATGATATTCAAATCATTGCCACTGTGCTCTCTGTTGATGATGACTGCGACCCAGAAATTGTTGCTATGAATGGTGCTTCAGCTGCTCTAGCAATATCTGATATCCCCTTTGCTGGCCCCATTGCCGGGGTGAAAGTGGGATTGGTAGATGGTGAGTTAATTATTAATCCAGGGGAAGAAGCTTGTGAAAATTCCTCTTTAGATTTAATGGTGGCAGGAACTAAAGAAGCAGTTTTGATGGTAGAAGCTGGAGCTGACCAGGTTTCTGAAGAAACGATGCTGGATGCTATAGAAGTAGCTCATGAAAAAATTAAGGAAATAGTTAAATTGCAGGAAGAAATGCAAAGTGAAGTAGGACGAGAAAAGATGGACTTTACTCCTGCTGAATTATCCTCAGAGAAAAAGAATTTAGTCTGGGATAAAACCGAAGAACCTATGAGAAAAGCTATTTTTATCAAAGATAAACTGGCTAGAGAGAGGGCTATGGATGATGTTAAAGATAAAGTAATGGCTGAATTAGCAGAGGAAGTCCCAGAAGAAGAGTTTTCAGAAATAAAGGGTCTCTTAAAGGAAGAAATAGAAAATGTAAGCAAGAAAATTATCAGAACAGAAATTGTGGAGAATAATAGACGGCCTGATGAAAGAAAAACTGATGAAATAAGGGATATTTCCTGTGAGGTTTCTAGTATTCCCAGAGTTCATGGTTCCGGCCTCTTTACAAGAGGGGAGACTCAAACATTAACTATTTTAACTCTAGGTGCTAGCAGTGACGAACAGACTCTTTTTGGTTTAGGCGAAGATGAAAAGAAATCCTTTATGCATCATTATAATTTTACTCCCTTCAGTGTAGGGGATACCTGGCCCTTGAGAGGTCCAGGCCGACGAGAAATTGGCCATGGCCACTTAGGAGAAAGAGCTATTAAGCAAGTTTTGCCTCCTGAAGAAGAGTTTCCCTACACAATTCGCCTGGTATCTGAGGTCTTAGAATCAAATGGCTCTACCTCTCAGGCTAGTATCTGTGGTAGTAGCTTAGCCTTAATGGATGGTGGTGTGCCCATAGAAAAACCAGTGGCTGGCATAGCTATGGGCTTAATTAAAGAGCAAGATGAGATAGCTATATTGTCTGATATTCAAGGGTTAGAAGACCATAATGGAGACATGGATTTCAAAGTTGCCGGTACAGAGGATGGTATAACAGCTCTTCAGATGGATATTAAAATTGAAGGTATATCTAAAAAAATAATGTCTCAGGCATTAGAGCAGGCCAGGAAAGGCAGATTACACATTCTAGAAGAAATGAAGAAAGTAATTGCCGAACCTCGACCAGAATTATCGCCTAATGCTCCCTCAATGCAAACACTAACCATAGATCCTGAAAAAATTAGATATGTTATTGGCCCCGGCGGAAAAATGATTAATAAGATCATTGATGAAACTGGAGCTCAGATAGATATTGAAGATGATGGCACAATTTATATCCTATCTGATGATCAAGAGGGTGGAGAAGAAGCAAGAAAGATGATTGAAGAATTAACAAAGGATGTAGAAGTAGGCGAAATCTATAATGCTACTGTCAAGAAAATAATGAATTTTGGAGCCTTTGCTGAAATTGTTCCTGGAAAAGAAGGGCTAATCCATATCTCTGAACTGGCTGACTATCATGTTAACAAAGTAGAAGATATTGTAAGTGTTGGAGATGAAGTCCCGGTAAAATTAATTGAAATTGATGATCAAGATAGGTTAAATCTATCTCGCATTAAAGCTATTAAGGAACTAGAAAAACAAGAAAAAAATAATTCCTAAAAATGATTTTAGCAATATAAAATTCAATAAAGCATATTGTAAATAATTAAGAATTTAAGCATAAACTGGTTAACAGCTGGTTTATGCTTTTAATATTACTTTTTTTATGCTTTCTACAAAAAATTCTTTTGTAAATATTAAAATCGAAATCTATAAGGAAGTGAAGTTATGCGGTTAGGTAAACATGTCTCTATAGCAGGAGGTTTAGATAAAGCTTTAGATAGAGCTCATAATATCGGCTGTAATGCCGTCCAAATTTTTGTCAGTAATCCTAGAAGCTGGCAGGCTAAACCTCTGGCAGCAGAGGTAATTAAAAAATTTCAAGATAAGCAACAAGAATTAGAGATTACTCCAGTGGTAGTACATGCTATATATTTAATTAATATTGCTTCTCCTAAAGATAATTTAAGAGACAAATCACTACAAGCTTTAATAACTGATTATCAAAGAGCTGTAACTATTGGAGCTAATTATCTGGTATTTCATCCTGGAAGTCATACCGGTTCAGGAAGCAAAAAGGCTGTTAAGAGAATTGCTGCCGGCATTAATAAGCTTTTAGCTAAAATTGCAGGTGATACCACCCTGTTAATAGAAAATGTTGCAGGAGCCGGGACTCAAATTGGAGCTAGTTTTGGGGAAATTGATGAAATATTTGACTTATTAGATGATCCCTCCCGGGTTGGAGTTTGCCTGGATACCTGTCATAGCTTTTCTGCTGGTTATAATATTGCTGAAGAAGAGGGATTAAATACCATGCTTAGAAAATTTGAAGAAGAGGGACCTGGCTTAGATAAACTTTCTCTACTTCACATCAATGATTCAGTATACAAATTAGGCAGCCATAAAGATGAGCATGCTCATATAGGGGAAGGAGAAATAGGTGAGCAGGGTTTTGCCGGGATAATAAACCATGCTGACTTAAAAACTATCCCTCTAATTTTAGAGACCCCCTGGTTTGATGACAGAGATGATGATCCTGATGTTAAACTCATAAAAAAACTACGAATAGAGGAGTAAAAAATTGAACTCTAAAGATAATATTTTTTCTCCAGCTAGCAAAAAATATCTGCGCCATAATATTGCCGAAGCTAAAGAACAGGAAGTTTTTTTTCGCGCCAGGTATGACCTGGCCGCTCAGGAAATAAAGGATATTCGAGTGGTGGCTCGTGGCAATGAACAAATGGCTCCTGCAATTGTTAATAATCTCAATCCTGGAGATTGTGTTATTCATAATCATCCCTCAGGTGATCTGCGTCCCTCAGCAGCAGATATAAAACTAGCCTCCCGGCTTGGTAATAGAGGTATAGGCTTTATAATTATCAACAATGAGGCCCGGGATTATTACATTGTAGTGGAACCGGAAGAAGCGGATACCTGCAAACCTCTACCAGCTGATAAAATTAAAGCTATTTTAAAATCTCAGGGTAAATTAGACCAGGTTATGGAAAATTTCCAGGAAAGAGAGGGCCAATTGGAGATTTTGTCTCGAATTATCACGGCCTTTAATGACAATGAAACTATTTTATTGGAAGCAGGTACCGGCATAGGCAAATCTTTTGCCTATCTATTGCCAGCAATATTCTGGAGCCAGATTAATTCAGGGCCTGTGGTTGTCTCAACTAATACAATTAATTTACAACAACAATTGCTAGAAAAAGATCTTGTCACCTTAAAGAAAACTATTTCCTTTGATTTTAAGGCAACTTTAGTAAAGGGCCGCAACAATTATTTGTGCCAGAGAAAGTTATATAATGCCCTTAAAAACAAGGAAGAATTACAGAAAAACAAAGAATTGTTTCGAATAATTAATTATCTGCAGAAAGAAATTACCACTGATAATTTTGCTGGTACCAAAAGCTCTATATCTTTTTATATTGCCAATGAATACTGGCAGGAAGTAAACTCAGAAAGTCATCTTTGTTTAAATAATCACTGCCCTTATTTTGCTGATTGTTATTTTCAGCTGGATAGAAAAAAAATTCATAAGAGCGATGTTTTGATTGTTAATCACCATTTATTGTTAGCTGATGCAGTGCTAAAAAACAATCAATTTAGTGTTCTACCTGACTATCAGAAATTAATTATTGATGAGGCCCATAATCTTGCCGATGTAGCCACCCAGATCAGTGGCCTTGATTTTTACCCCTCTCTGGCCAAAAAAATGATAGAGAAATTGACTAACTCTATAAATTCACCCTTAGTAAAGTTGAGAAATAATTATTATGAGCTGTCTTTTTCAAAGCGAGAAGAGATCATCAATATTTTAGACCAGAGGATCTGGCCCACGGCTAAAGCGATTTTAGAGCTTATCAAAAATTATCAACAGGAGCTAAACAATCTATATGACTCTTCTGACTTTAAAATGCGAATCAAAGAGGATACATTTTCAACTGCTGATAGTGAGAACTGGCAGGCTGCTGGAGAAGAATTATTGTCTAAATTTAATTATCTAAATAATTTAATGGAAGAAATTATTATTTTAATTGAAAATGAAGAAGAAAACTCTTTAGATAACCAGAAAGAACAGCCAGTGCTTGAAATAACTGGTATGAAAAATAGGCTTGATGGATTATCTGAATCCTTAGCTTTAAATATAAATTATCAACAACATCTATCAGAATATGTCTTTTGGCTGGAAAAAAAGCCCTGCTATAATAATAATATAATTCAAAAAAATGGACGCATTGAAGTAGCTGAATTTTTAACTGAAACTTTATTTACCCGGCTAACAAGTTGTATTTTAACCTCTGCTACATTAGCCATTGAAGATAGTTTTACTTATTTTAAAAGAAAATTGGGTTTAAAAAAGGCTGCTAGTAAGAAAGTATCTTCTCCCTTTGATTATGCTAAACAGGCCCAGATTTTTGCTCCCATTGATATTCCCGAAGTTACTGAAACAGGGTTTATTTCTGCTATCAATGACAAGTTATCCCGTTTTTTAGTGACCAGAAGAGGAGCAGCTTTAATACTTTTTACCTCCTATGCCATGTTAAATAAGGTTAAAAAAGAAATAAAAACCCCTTTAAAGAAAGCTGGTATTTCTCTTTTGATTCAGGGAGAGGAACCGCGCAATAAAATACTGCAGAGTCTTCGGCAAAATCAAGGCAGTGTCTTATTAGGCACAAATAGCTTTTGGGAAGGCGTCGATGTTCCTGGTGAAGCACTTTCTAGCCTGATAATAATGAGACTTCCCTTTGCAGTACCCTCTGATCCTTTAGTCGCTGCTCGCTTTGAATTGATTGCTAAAAAGGGGAAAAACCCCTTCTGGAATGAAGCCCTGCCCCAGGCCATAATTAAATTTAAACAGGGGTTTGGGCGTCTAATTAGAAATAAAAAGGACCAGGGAGAAGTTATAATTTTAGATAAAAGAATCTGGACAAAATCCTATGGAAAAAAATTTATCAATTCTTTACCCTCAGGGTGTCAGATTGATAATTACTGGCCTGATAATCCATGATTAACTTTTTTAGTAGTTAATAGCTTAATAGTACCTGGCTATTTAACAGAATTTTAAGCTTTATCAAGGAAGGAGTTTGGCCATTTATGGAGAAATTAAACAACAGATAATACTATAAAATTAAATAACAGATAATATTTTAAAGCAAACATAATTTAGTGAGGTATCAATTATGAAACAGGCAAAATTAAAAATGATCCAGCTATTTTTCTTAATGATTTTCTTTATGGTTTGTTTTTCTTCTCTGGCCAGTTCAGCACAATTACAATTGATATATGTTGTTCAGAGAGGGGAGACTCTTTCCGAGATTGCAACAACTTATGATGTATCCAGGGATAAACTAATGCAATGGAATGATATTTCTAATGCTAACAATATTAGAGCTGGAGATGAACTTACAATCCCTACAACAGAACTAGAAGAACAGGAGAGAGACTTTAATAAAAGGCTCTTTTCTGGGGATAATGACTATAGCTTAAACTCCCAGCACAGCTATGCAGTCAGAATTAATCCTGACCAGGAAACGCCTGAAATTGATGATATTTCCGAAGATGAGTTGATTACCTATCATGTATCTCCAGGAGATACAATTTTTGAAATTGCTAGAGAGTTCAATACTTCAATTGGAGTTATTGAAGCTTTAAATGATATGGATAACAGCGATTTAAGAGCTGGAGATACTATTACAGTGCCTGCCCGTGAACTCAGCCAACGACAGGCTTTATCGCGCTCCATTAGTGAAGAAGAAAAAGATCTTTTAGCCCGGGCAATTTACGGAGAAGCTCGAGGCGAGCCTTATATTGGTCAGGTTGCTGTTGGAGCTGTGATCATCAATCGAATTTTGTCTCCTGATTTTCCTGATGATATAGAAAGTGTAATTTATCAATCAGGACAGTTCAGTCCAGTAGAAGATGGATCCATATATCTTGAACCCGATTATGAAGCTATAAGTGCAGCAAATGAGGCTTTAAGCGGAGAAGATCCTTCTGGAGGAGCATTATTTTTCTATAACCCTGATAAAGCAACAGATAGAGAATGGACTACTCGCCGAGAAGTTGTGGTTACTATAGGGAATCATGTTTTCATGAAATAAGGTAACAAAAGGCAAACAAAGGAGTGGGCTTTTATGGTTGAAATTAAAATATCTAAAGTAGCACCAGATATACCTTTACCTCAATACCAGCATGAAAATGATGTAGGCCTTGACTTACCGGCAGCAGAAAATGAAGTTATTCCTGCCGGAGAATATAAACTTATAGCAACGGGGCTCAAAATAGCAATTCCTAAGGGTTATGCCGGTTTTGTCTACCCCCGCAGTGGCCTAGCTTTAAAATATGGAGTGACAGTTTTAAATGCTGATGGGGTAATAGACCCTGGATATCGCGGGGAAATTGGAGTTTTGTTAATTAACCATGGTAAAGAGTCTTTTAATATTGCTAAAGGTGATAGAATTGCCCAATTAATTGTACAAAAAGTCGCAGATGTTAGCTGGCTACCTGTAGAAAATCTTAAGAAAACAAGTAGAGGAACTGGAGGTTTTGGGCATACTGGTAAGTAAATCATAATTTGGAGGTGTTTATTAATGAAATATAGAACTATTGAGTTTGAAGATGAAACTTTAAAATTATTAGACCAGAGAAAGCTTCCTGGTAAAATTGAATATTATGAAGCTGAAAATTATGAGCAGGTTATCACAGCTATCTCTGAAATGGTTGTTAGAGGGGCGCCGGCCATAGGTGCAACTGGAGCTTATGGTGTTTATTTAGCTGCTCTTGAGTTTAAAGAACTCAGTTCCAGTGAATTGTTGGCTCAGGTGGAGTCGGCAGTAAAGGAGATTAATGAAGCCCGACCCACAGCCGTAAATCTCAGCTGGGCTACAGAAAAAATGTTAAAAATTTTGCGTTCCAGCAGATATAAAGACCGTAAATCCTTATTAAGGATTTTGGAAAAAGAAGCTAATAATATAGCTCAACAGGATATTGAAGCTAATAAAGAATTGGCTTCTTATGGAGTTAAGGTTATCCCCCAAAATTCTAATGTTTTAACTCATTGCAATACCGGGGCTTTAGCGACTGTAGATTATGGCACTGCTCTTGGAGTTATAAGAGAGGCAGAAAAAAAGAACAAGAATATTCATGTGTATGCTACTGAGACCCGTCCCCGCCTGCAGGGAGCAAAGTTAACTGCCTTTGAACTGGTGGAAGAAAATATTTCCGCTACTTTAATAGCTGATAGCACAGCTGGTTTTTTGATGAAAGAAAATAAAGTGGATGTGGTGATAGTTGGAGCAGATAGAATTGCTGCCAATGGAGATACTGCTAATAAAATAGGCACTTATATGCTTTCTGAACTGGCAAGAATCCATAATATACCTTTTTATATTGCTGCTCCTCGCTCTACCATTGATTATAAAATCCAGATGGGCTCGGCCATTGCCATTGAAGAAAGAGGAGCTGAGGAAATAAAGATGATTGGTGATGAGAAAATTGCTCCTGATAAAATCGATGTTTATAATCCAGCCTTTGATGTTACTCCAGCAGAAAATATAACAGGGATAATAACAGAGGTAGGAGTGGTTGACCCTCCCTTTAGTGCTGGGTTAATGGAGATCAGAGATAAATAATTTTTTATCCAAAGGAGGGATAAATTATGGCTGTTAGAAAAGAAGGAGAAGTTTATCGCTGTGGAGTTTGTGGCAATGTCGTTAAAGTGGTAGAAGTAGGAGGCGGAGAATTAGTCTGTTGTAGCCAACCTATGAATTTAGAAGAATAAGAGATATACTGCTCTGCCATCTTCAGGCAGAGCAGTATAATTGTTTGAAAATTTATAGCAATTTTTCTTTACATACTTTAGTTTACATTGGGGGTAAAAAAA
>SL_8KL_010_SEDDRAFT_10000090_pt1 | contig 69208 bp, 73 predicted proteins | sample SodLakKL_010_SED_4_FD_11160 | JGI IMG/M metagenome (IMG submission 11160)
GTGGCTTGATTATTACAATTATCAAAGGTTACACTTAAGTCTTAACGGGTTAACACCTGAAGAAAAACTAAAAAGTGTTACCCTTGAGTGTTAACTGTACAGAAAGTGCTACTGACAAACATGGTTGATCTCTGTACACTCAAGTCTATCTATGTGCACTTTTTCTCTGTAATGATCATGATCTATGCAGTAGACTTCTTCATCATCGGAGATCATCTCTGTGTATGCACAATATACTCTATTGTCCCTGCCTTGCTCATCTTGTCCCATATAAACAGTTATTGTCTGTCCTTCTGCGGGAAGCTCTGCCTCTATTTCATCAAACTGATCATCCTCAAGATTCTCATAGTCTCCATCTCTGACTCTTAGAGATTCTGCATAAGAAGCGAGCTGATTCATGTTGTTTGTAACAACAACGTCACCAGATCTGCTTTGGTGTCTTTCCAGTCCCATTATGGTCATTGCGACAAGCATGCCAAGGTCAGAAAACATATTCTCTTTAATAAATTCAAATCCATAGTAATCAAAAAAATTAACTCCCGCTGTCTGCTCGCTTTCTCTTAACATACTATCTTCCTCTGCAAGAGAAAGAAAAGGAGTGAGAAGCAAAGTAAGAGATATTGCTACAACTTTGACTTTTCTCATGTCTTTTATGTTATTACTTTTAACTAACAAAATCCGGCAACTTGTTAGAGCAAGATACCGGACATATCTTTTACAGTTCTATTTACTGACAAGAATAATTGGGAGATTCGCAATTAGATACATCATCTACACGCCCCCTGTTGTAGTTATAGTCTACACAGTAGTACTCGCTATCATCGGAGATCATCGTCGTATATGCACAGTACCTTCTATTTTCCCTGTTTTGCTCGTCAGCTCCCATCTCAACAGTTATGTCTTCGCCCGCAGGATGCTCATTCTCTATCTCAGTAAACTCAGGCTCATTAGTAAGCTCTCCATAGTCTCCATCTCTGGCTCTTACAGATTCTGCAAAGGAGGCAAGTTGATTCATGTTGTTTGTAACAACAACGTCATCAGCTCTATCTTGGTATGCTCCCCAACCTACCATAATCATCGCAGCAAGCACACCAATGATGGCGATAACAACCATCAACTCAATTAAAGTAAAACCCTTCTCTTTATGCATTTTTATTATGATTATTAATTTAATAAATACTCAACCTTTTTTATATTGCATTGACAAAAATCAATGACTGTGGACGAAAAAGTGCTTAAAAGGAAAACATACACTCTTGCCATCAGAATATCTCAATTTCAAAATATTGTAAATAGTTTTTTTGTAGGAAAGAAAACGATCCTTCTTTTTTTTATCACCATCGCTAAAAACAAAAGAGAGTGCTTCCGTGACTTCTTCTGGACTTCCCCGAACATAGCTCTCGACGCTTCTTACATCTTTAACCCCCAAAAAAGAGGAAACATCCCTGTAATCAACACGGTCAATCTCTACTTTCTCTTCTCCTATCTCCTTTAAAAGAGAAACCCACTCACTTTCCCTATCTTTATAGGTCACAAAAAGGAGCGGCCCCATCTCTGCCGCAAAAGAAAGAAAACTTCTCCAGTTCTCATCCGGAAGAGCATCACACACAAGAACCATATCAAAGCTTTCTTTTATGGGAAAAGGAAAGCTTCCCTGCATAACATCTACTCCCTTACTTTTTAATTTAGAGGCAAAGTAATAACTTTCCTCCACCGCCAAGTAGCGCTGCACTTTTTCTGACAAGTGAGTGCTCATCGTTCCTTCTCCCGCCCCTATATCCAAAAGAGAGGACACACCTCTCTTCTCTATCTCTTTTGTTATCTCTTCTAAGAGAACTTCTTTCTCATTTGTGTGTTTTAAAAAGTTTTCAAAGTCTTTCTCGTAGTTCATAAAACATCGCTAACCGCCGTACGGTAAGCACAAAAATCACACTCCAAAGAAGCGGGAGGAACAATGTTCCTTTCAAGCGTTTCCTTTATATCACAAACAGTTCCTTCCACCCAAGAATCGTCTCCCTTGTAAGGAATAAGGGTAATGTCAAACTCCAGCTTTCCGTCAAACTTCTCCACATCCGTCCTTCCGTTACAGTAAACAAAGTACCCTGTATCAGATACCGACAGCTCATTTCCCCTTAAAAGCCACTGATAAACCTCCATCTGCCTTTTGTATCCATCCTGCCAACTCTTGTTTAGCTCTACTATCTCCTCGTTCTTAGAAGTAGCCTTGTAGTCCACCACAATATACTCCCCTTTGGAGTTAATCCAGAGATCATCTATTGCACCGGAGATAAGAAAACCTGTTTCTTCGTGTAAAAACTGCACTCCCTTAAAGTTCTCTCTCCAAGCGTCAAGCTTGTTGTGAAAAGCGGGGCGCGCATCGACTCCATAACGTTCTATCAGTTCGTGTGTCTCCCCTTTTTCACGCAAAATATCAAACTCTTTCTTTAAAAGTGCATCAACAGCACTATTGAGTGCAAACGGATACCCCGGGGGACGTTTTACTCCCAACTTATTGTCTATGTAGAAACATCGCGGACAGTCCAAATAAAGGTCTATCTTGGAACGACTAAGCTTGAAGTTCTTCCCTCCGTAGTTGTATTTGCTGCTCCTTTTTGCGTTATAATAATCAGACATTAAATGTATTATAAAGGCAAAATCTCATTTTGAAAACAGTTCTGTGCTAAGGTACTTATCCCCCCTGTCCGGCATAACAGTAACAGTTACTCCTTCCCCTACTCTTTTTGCGGCAAATATATTTGCACCGGAACTCATACCAACAAACAATCCTTGCCTATGAGCAGTTTCCCTTGCAGTATAAAAAGCGTCTTCTTTAGAAACATGTATCTCGCTGTCAATGAGCCCGTTTTCATATATCTCTCCTGCAAAGTCCTTTTCTTGATTTTGCAAACCCTGCAATTTGTAACCTTCGGGTGGCACTACAGACACTATTTTTGTTATTGGAGACTCTTCCTTAACCCTTTTTGCAGTCCCCATCAGTGTCCCCGAGGTACCCATGCCAGCAACAAAATAATCAATGCGTGGAAACCCTTCCAGTATCTCCTTTGCAAACCCTTCATAGTATGCGCGATAATTATCAGGATTATTGAACTGGTCAGAGAACCAGTAAAGCTCGGGACTACTATCCCTCATTTCCCGTGCCTTTTTTATAGCTCCTTTTGTTCCCAAACTTCCTTCTGTAAGGATAAGCTCCGCCCCAAGCGCTCTTAGCATTGTTTTGCGCTCCTCACTCATGCGCTCAGACATAACAACAGCCACTTTGTATCCTTTCTGCGCACCAATCATGGAAAGAGATATGCCCATGTTGCCACTTGTAGCCTCTAGTATTACCTTTCCTTTTTTAAGGTCTCCTCTTTCTTCCGCCCTTTCAATCATATAAAGAGCGGCTCTATCCTTTATCGATCCGCTAGGATTCTGTCCTTCAAGCTTTATGAAGAGATTCTCTTTTAGTCTTATAGCAGGAGTGTTTCCTATGGTTTGTAGTATATTCATGTTTTATTAAAGAAATTAAAAAGCTCCCGAACTGTTCCGGGAGCCACGCATTTTATACACCTAAAGCTCTAACGCCAAAGAGCGCCTCCCGGAACACTCGTACATGTACAAATAAAAATCATCATATTCTTTCTTAGGATAACACAGAACTTAATTCTTGAAAAGCTCTTTTAAAAAGTGAAGATCATCTCTTAAAATAACATCGAATTTTTCCCTATACTCTTCCGAGGGATCTTCGTTGAGAACCGCTATTTTTAGTATGTTTTTATAATCAAAGCCTTTTGCCATATCGGCATCATTCAGGCTATCACCGAGAAGAACAACGTTCCTTCTATCCTTTACAGTATCAAAAACATCCGGAAAGCTGCTTATCGTTGTTTCATCCTTATTCATAGAATGTATAAAGGGTTTTTGAGGAGAAACAGCCTTCCCTTCTTTGTTCCAGTTAAATCTGTTTACTATGTAAAAAATATTATTATAATCCAAGCCCCTTTCTTTCAAGATCATCTCTACCGCATCTCCGCAACCGCAAGCAGAAAAGATAACAATAGGAATACCTTTTCTGTAAAGCAACTCAAGAAAATCTTCTGCACCATCTCTTAATTTTATCTTTTCGCTTTTTGCTATTTCAAGAAGGTCAGACATTGATATGCCGGAATCAACAAGCAACTTATAGTGTTCTCCCCACCACTCGTTCATTATTTCTCCTTTCTTTTCCTTGGATATGGAAGAGTCTTTTTCCAGGGGACGATACTTCTCAAACAAACGAGTTGCTTTTTGTGCGTAGTCATCTGTAAGATAACTACCGTCACGCAATATAGCCATGACTTTTTGCAGCGTAAGGGTGTTATCAAAGTCGGAAACAACATGCACATCTTTCCACTGCTTTGCTTCTTCTAATTTTTGAGGATTAATGATGATGTTACTCATTAAAGATCCGGGGATTTTTATCTTCAAACTTTTCTACCAACCTTTTTATTAAAGGAACCTCCCCTTTTTTAAGATAAAAATATCCTGCCACAGAGGCAATCACTGCTCCAATAGTGTTTAGTATCATATCCCACATGGTATCCATTACCCCCACTCTCGTATCACCTTCAAGTCCCCTTGATTTCTGCATATCAGCACCAAAGATAGAGTCCACACTAAACTCAAATATCTCCCACAAAGCACCCATGGCAACAGCAAAAAAGAAGGAGAAAAAAGCTATCATCTTAAATCCCGCCCTGAACTTATCTTTTTTGTAGAGAATGTACAAAAAAAGAAATCCCGCAAAGCCAAGAGCTACTCCGGAAAAAGCGTGAAGAACAGAGTCCCACCACCAAAATCTCGTGTAATAACCCCTCACCTCACCTAAAAATAGACCGGCATATATAAAGAGTATGATTACTATATGAAATTCGGCAATAAGCTTTACCTTGTACCTTTTTTCAAAAATCCTCGGAAAAAGAATAAGAAAAAGAGTAAGAACAGAAACAAAAAGCGCCATCCAGTTAGCTTCATAAACAGCAAAGGGGATGGCGGCAAAAAGAGTGGCTATTACTACCGAAGAAACAACTATGTGAGTCTTCTCGGCAATTTTCATGTCCTTCCACTCCTCTTCAAATCCCAATAATTTACGAATAAAGCTTCTTGTAGACAGCATACCCTTCATCTTTTAAAGCCTCCTTGATCGCCTTTCTTTCGCCTTCCTCAAAATCGAGCAAAACACTGTCGATCTCCTTTGAGTACTCCTCTTTGTTTTCGAGATAATCTATCGTCATGCCAGAAAAAGAGTCTCTGTTGTAATTTCCCTCTTCCGTGGCACTCTTTTTTCTCACCTCAAATCCGCTTTCTTCAATAACATTTATAGCCTTTTCTATATCAAGCTCTCTGGAAGGTTCCCTCTCTCCCTCATTCTCTTCATTTTTCCACATTTCCATGTTTTCATTCATATTTTTAAAAATTAATTTTTATCTTGCAAAAAAGATATCGCTTTTGCGACATCATCTTTCTCTGCCTCTTCCGGCACAAAAGATAGGATCTCCTCTAGCGACTTTCCCGCTCTTGCCTCCCCTTTCGCTATGCTGCATAATCCACGCACATAGTAGTCTCCTTCTGGTATACTTTTAAGCGTCTCTTTAGCATCTTCCAGGTCACCTTTTCTAACTTGCATCTCAAGAAGCTCTAAGTGCATATTGTCGCCCGCTTCTCCTTCTGTTTCGTGGGCTTCTTTCTTTTTCTCCTCTACCTCTTCGCTTGAAGGAGACTCCTCTTCGTGATAATGCTCGCCTATCAGGCGCAGGGTCTCTTTTGCTCCCTCCTCATCACCTCTCTTGAGTTGTGCAAAAACGATCTCTTGCACGGCACGATCATAATCTTTTTTGTCTTTTATGTGGTTTAACACCTCTTTCGCTTTTTCCACGTCTCCTAGGTACGCTTCTTTTAACAACTTTGCTTCGCGAATAAGTTTTACACGCACACCCTCTTCCTTTATCTCTTTTTCATCTCTTGCAGCTCTTTCTGCTTCCTTAAAGTGAACTAATGCGTCACGTGTAAGAATGATCTTTTTTTCGTCCTCTGTGAAGGAATCCTCTTTTTCCAGGGACCCTTCCAGTTCTCTTAGCTCCCCTTCTAATTCTAAAAGCTCTTCTTCCAGTTTGTCATGCATCTTGCCTTCTGCACTTCCAAGCTCTTCGTTTTTCTTCTCAATCTCTTTTATTCTCTCGTTTCCTTCTACGATTCTGAGCCTTTCCTCAAGCTCTGCAATCTCTCTCTCCAACTTTTCTGCCTCACTTCCATGGGAGTCCTTCAGCTTGTTCTCTAAGCGCTCAATCTCCTCTTCTATCTCTTTTGTTGTTTCAAGTTCGTTATTGTTTTCAACTTCTCTAATCATATTTTTTTGCGGTTATTATAAAGTAAGGAGGAATGTTCCTCGGCTCGTACTCAATTTTAACTTTTTTAAAGTATTTATTCAAGACAGAACGCATAAGAGGCGTCGTTTGATAAAGAATAAAAACCCCCTCACTTGAAAGAATCGAACTTGTATTTTTTACTATCTCTTCCCTGTCTTTTTTTTCAAAAAATGAAAATGGCACTCCGGAGACAACCGCATCAACCTCATTTTCAAGATACCGATCGACATGCCTTATGTCCTCATTTAGTACACGAAAACGGTCATCTTTTATATTTTCTAAGTCTTTGAAAAGTTTTTTATTGGTCTCAAATGCAAAGAGTTCCGCATCTTGCGATATACGCTTTAACATCTCTCTGCTTATCACTCCCTCCCCTGCTCCATACTCCACAATACTCTTCTTATCGCAAACCTTTTCTGTGATCCTTCTTGCTACATACCCAGAGCTGGGAACCAGTGCCCCTACTCTTTTGTAGTCTGCAAGAGCAGTTTTTATGAACTTAGTTATTTTCATGATAGATATTGTTTTTTAAAAAATCATACACACGAGGAGATCTTTCTTTAAGGTACTCTTTGTTGCTTGTCATCGCTTTTACAAAATCCTCTTCGGGGCTGTTCGCTTTCAGTGAGCACCACTGCTCTTTGAGTTCATCGGTAAGAAGGTTTATGTATATATTTCTCGCAAACTCACGTGAAACAATCTCCAACTTATGAAGCGGCAAGTCTTGTACATCTTCATCAATAAAGCTGTAAAGTTCTATGGGTGTAAGAGAGATAGTAAAATTTCTATTGCAAAAAGACATATTAGAAAAGCTTACTCTATAAGAAGCTATGCTTTCATCCTCTTTTTTCCATTTCAAGTACTCTTTTATCGGTAAATAGTAACTATCGCCCTCCTTGGAGATACAAACCGTGTCGGGAAAATAAGTAACACGAGAAACAAGCGCCTTTGATAGCAGGTCTCCGGGAAACTTATCTTTCAAGAAGTCATGCAAACCCTCAAAATCAGGATCATTTTCAAACCCCTCAAAAACAGTTCCTTTTCTCTTTTGCATTTCAAGCGCCACACTAAAACTCTCTTCTCTTTCTTTCTCTTCCATGATCATCTCTATCACTTGTTGTATAATAAGCTCCTTGTTCTTTTCTGTCTCCGACGCTCCGATATTTAAATCTATTCCACGGCGAGAACAAAGATCAACTACCTCCATCCCTTTCTCATCGATCGGTTTTTCCTCTTCTACTAATCTTCTTATCGCCGATCCATACTCTTTAATGAGCTTCTCTTGAAGTAACTTTTTTACCTCTTTCTCGTTTTCCACCACCTCTCCTATCATAATGCCACTTCTTGTATTTAAAAACTCATTGTATTTCTCCTTCATGTTGATTTTTTTCTTGAAATAATATCGCGCAGTATCTCTTTTACTTTCTCCAAGCTTTCATCATCTATCACCGAAAAGGGAACTGCCTCTTTCAGTTTCTCCGTTTTCTTTTTTAACTCTTTATCGGAAAGAAGATCCTTTTTACTTAAAAAAACGTACTCTTCTTTTTCAAGAAGAAACTCTCCATACTTTTTGAGCTCATCACGCACTACCTTGTAGTCATGCAAGGGGTTTTCCGACTCCGCAGATATAATGTGAAAAAGAACCTTGGTGTGCTCTACAGAGCGCAAGAACTTTATTCCCAGACCCTTGCCGGAAGAAGCACCTTTTATAAGGCCCGGTATATCAGCGAGCACAAGCTCGTAGTAAACTCCTAGGTTTGGTTCCAGTGTGGTAAAAGGATAGTTTGCCACCTTGCTACTTGCATTGGTAAGCTCATTTAAAAGACTGGACTTTCCTACATTGGGAAGACCAACAAAGCCCACATCAGCAATAAGCTTCAACTCCAGTCTAAAATGAGAAGCTTCTCCTTCTTTTCCTTCTTGATACTGCTGAGGGGAAGTGTTGGTAGAAGATCTAAACTGAAAGTTTCCCTTTCCTCCTCTTCCCCCACGCGCGACAAGCTCTTGTTGGCCGATATTTAGAACCTCCTTTTGTTCTCCTGTATCAAGGTTGTGTGCCACTGTTCCCACAGGGACTTCCAAGATAATATCACTTCCATCCCGTCCATCACAAAGCCTCACGCCTCCGTTCTCTCCGTTTTCCGCCACTATCCGTTTTTTGTAACGAAACTTGCCAAGCGCTCCAAGATCAGAAACACCCTTTATGTAGATATCTCCCCCTTTTCCTCCACTGCCTCCCGTGGGGCCTTGAGACATCTTCTCTTTTTTAAAAGCCACTGCTCCGTCTCCCCCTGATCCGGCAGCAATGAATACTTCAACATCATCTACGAGCATACATCATCTATTTTAGAAAGTAGTTCTTCTCTTCCTCTTTTGGTTTTTGCGGAATAAGGTATAACTTCGGGAACTTCTTCTTCTATGCTCAGTATCTTCTTCTCCTTCTCTTTTGTTTTCAATTTATCTGCCTTGTTTGCTACCACAACCACCCTGTGTCCGTTTTGCTTTAAAGCTTCTATCATCTCCCTATCAAGGTCCGTTATACCTACTTTTATGTCGCTTATAATAAAAACAGCGCGCGGATAACAGTTCTCCACATACCAAAACATTCTTTTTACCATTTTATCACGATCCTTCTTGGGACGCTTTGCATATCCATATCCCGGAAAATCAAGCAGATAAAACCTGTTATTCACAAGATAAAAGTTTGCTTGAAGTGTTTTTCCGGGGGTTTTGCTCGTTTTTGCAAGCTCTTTTTTGTCCGCCAAAGAGTTTATTACGCTAGATTTTCCTGCATTAGAGCGTCCAAAAAAAGCGACTTGCGGAAGATCTGTTTTATAGCTTCCGCCAACAACGGTTTTTACAAACTCTGCCTTCATAAATTTTCCAACACTTCTTCCGCTTTATCAAAAAAGTGCCCTATTCTTGTTTCTACAACATGTTCTCCCCCTTCTTTTTTTACAACATAAAAGCACTCCGCAGCACTCCGTGACATAGCCCACTCACACCCTCCATCCAAGTACTCGCAGCTCATTCCTTCCCCTAGACACTCCATGCCGGAAATAAATTCACAAGTACTTATCGCGTTTCTGTCCCTGCTGCATATCTCTCCCGAGCACCCTCCTACGTAACAAAGAGGAGTAACGGTTATCGTTTTTGCTGCTGCCTGCAAGGGATAGCTCTCCATCACGGGATCGACAACAAACACTTCCACAATATCCCCTTCTCTTATGTCCTCAAAGAGAAAATCTTTCTTTCCTTCTTTTATCTTCGTCTCTTCCTTGACACTAAACCAGCCCGCTTCTCCTGTAAGCTCTTCAATGTCTCCCGTATACTCTTCTCCCTCTACTCCTTCCGCCACTAGTATACGTGCATCTTCTTTCGCATAAACTACTCCTGTATAATAAACACCTTTCTCCTCTTTGTTGTCGTAAAAATAAAACGTTCCCGCAAGCAGAAGCAGTAAAACAATTATGATAATAACTATGTTTTTCATTATCTAGTATTGTAACATAAAACAAAAAAGGAGGGGGAATCCCCTCCTTGTGTGTGCTATAAAAGGAACAAGACGCCTATCATGGCGAGCCACATATTTGTTATATTGCTTACAAATATGTTGCTGCCGGCCGCCCTTACTCTTCCTTCACGAAAGAGGACCAGGCAAGACTTGAACTCCGGCCAACTCGAAAGAGCTGCGAGAGCAAAAAATCCAACTGCCCCTTTGGGAACATTGGATATGTCTCCGGCAAACTCCACCATGGGGTCTAGGTAATATCCCGCAACGGTTAGAACGACCAACGCGGGAAACACCGCCCAAAGAGGTAAGGAGGAAGGTGTGTCATCCTCTTCTTCCCCGGGGCGAGTAAAGAAAAAGAAGACTGTCACGACCAGTGCAACAAAAAACCACAGGCCGTAACTAAAATCTAAATAAAAAAGCGCTACAAGTGCTATCGAGCACGCAATGCAAGAAACCGCATAAACAGTGTTCGTACGGACAACCATCAATAGCGCTCCTGACACCACCGCAGCAAGTAGCAACATAACAGGGTTCATTATATTAGAACCCAACGGAGTGCTCACTCCGAACAAAATATCGCCTGTGGCGATACCGACAACAAGCACCACCGCTTCCGGTCCATTGGTAATAAACCCGAGAACCGTGCCTACCGCACGAATTCTTCGCAGCACCTCTATAGTTATCTCTATAGAGATGCCAATGATTGTCATTAAAAGAATGACTCCCATAGAGGATACAAGAGCCATCACGAGATCTCCCCCATTCATAGCGGCAAAAGACATAAAGAAGACGATTACCGCCATCCATATCAGAGCATCTATCTTATCCAATCCAATACCCCCTTTCCTCTTTGCAGTTTAAAGAACTCTTTTTAAATTATGACATTTTTAGCTATACTTGTAAACCTCCTTGAAGTAAACAGATAAAAATGTATAATCATAATTATATGATCTTGGAAGTATTTATCGCATCCTTTGTCGTAATGCTTGCCGCTCTTGGCGGAGCTGTTTCATTTTGGAAGACTGCGGGGAGCTTTATAGAAAAGAACTTGGGATTCTTGATCAGCTTCACGGCAGGGCTGTTTCTTTTTGTTTCCTATCAAATGGGGGCAGAGGCAATAGCACACTCACATGACAAACAGGTAGGATTTTTATGGATAATGGCAGGAGCAGTAGGTATCTGGCTTATCTTTAAGTTCCTTCCCCACTCGCATGAACACGAAAAAGAGAGATCTATCGATATACGTAAGATACTCACCGGAAACGGAATACACAATATAGGAGATGGAATACTTTTGGCAGCCGCTTTTTCTGCAGACATGTATCTGGGGATAGTAGCAACTATAAGCGTATTCATACACGAATTAGTACAAGAGACATCGATATTTTTTGTGCTAAGAAAAGCAGGCTACAAGATAAAGTCCGCCATCATAATCAACTTTGCCGTGTCGGGAACCATTCTTATAGGTTCAATTGGAGGAGTTCTTCTTATATCTTTCTTCTCTTTACTTGAGGCTCCACTTTTAGGAATTTCCGCGGGAGCATTTCTCATAGTTGTCTTACAAGACCTCATACCCCACTCTATAGAAGAGATGCAAAGAAAAAAGTGCTTTCTCTGGCACATACTTGCCTTTATCATGGGGATTCTTATTATGTTCTCCATATCTCTTGCTATGCCACACGAACACCATCATCACGAGGATCATCATCACGAACACCATCATCACGAGGATCATCATCACGAACACCATCATTACTAAAAGAGGGCCATTTGGCCCTCTTTTGTTTTTACGGTGTCCAGTAAAGACTCAACCTTTCTGTTCTCAGATCTTCCAGTAGATTTTTTGATAGCTCAAACTCTACTGCTTTGCGGTCACTTCCTTTCGCAAACCAACGAAAAGCGGTTACCTCTACTCTGTTCCTTTCGGCAACATTGTCAGATCTAAAACTTACTTCCACATTCTTTTTATCTCCGTTTAACACATAGTAGTACTTTCCATCAAGATCGAGAGGATCAGTCGTAGAGCGTGCATTACTTTCAAGGTTAGCAAAGCTTATCGGGAAGCCTCCAAGATCAACTGCCCCTTCTCCTTGAACTTCCACCGCTTCTCGATCATCAAAGTAGATATCTCCTCCTATCGCTCTTACACTGAACTCTATATCACCAGATGCTCTGTCATTAGATTCTTTACTTATCTCCACTCTTTCAATACTGCTGCTAACAAAAGATATCTCCGGAAAAACAACATAAAGGTGTTGTTCATATCCCAATATGTCTCTGTCTATACCTACACTTTTGTCGTTTACATTATATCCTACCTCTTTGTTGTCATCCTTTTCAACGACTGCCCTCAAGTAGAATCCTTGGTCTTCTACATCTGTATCCAACACTTCCACACTCAATACCAGTGTTTTTACTTCGTCCTTCTTTATGTTAAGTCCGATATTTCTAAAAGCAGTCTTTCCGGTAGAAGGATCTACTCTCGCAATATCCAAGCTCTCTCCCTTGTAGTAAAGAATAGCATCCTGCACTATATCTCCTAAAGATAAACTCGTATTGCCCTCCTCCACCACCACTGTTAAGGTCTCAAGGTCTATGCCAGCCTCCTTGGCGGTAACAGAAAGCCTTAAAAGCTCTACCTCTTTTATCGATCTGTCGCTTATCTCTACCACTCTCTCTCCGGGATTATCTTTGTCCCTTCTTACTTCCAACACTCCCACCTTACTTCCTATGAAAGTAAAAGTTCTCTTCGCAGAAGTATTTCCGGCATACTGTAAAATACCTGCCTCATCCACTCCTCTTATCGCTGTGCTACTTGCAGGGCCAACTTCCAGTCTTTTTGTCTCATCAATGCTCTTTCCTTTCACTTTAAAGACAACATCTTCGTAGTCCCCCTTGGGGATATGTATATCTATGTTGCTAAAGCGTATATACCTGTCATTTCTCGCCGGATTGGATGTAGAAAGTCTTATCTCTTGCAACTTTTCATCTCCTACATAGAGATAAACACTGTCTATGTATCTCCTAAACTCCGTAGCTGTAACAGAGTATTCTCCATCATGATTAAAGTAAAGATCAAAGCGACGCACATTAATATCGGAGTCATCCGCTTTTAAGCGAAAAACAGCAACATCAGTTATCTGGTTTGCCGCCACCTCCGCATTACGGACATCAGATCTAACTTCCACAGAGAGGTCTCCCTCCGGTCCCGACGGATCTTTTTCATCTTCTTCATTAGAAGATATCGCGTCTAATCTTGCCTTGATCCTCTCTATCTCTTCTTTTATCTTTTCTAACATCTCTGTTATGGCAGGAGTAGTAACATTGCTCTCTTTTTCTATCAACAAAAGCGAATTCAGCTTTGCCCTTGTTTGTGCACCCACGAATCCAGTAGGAGAGTTTAGCCCCACAGGGCTTAATACATCAGAAGCATACTTGCTTTGAAACTTCATTACAGCACTTCTTGTGAGTTGACCAAAATACTCTGTTTCGTTTCCGGGAGAACCGGGCCCACTTTGCGCCACTCTTGTGTTAGGATCAGAATTGAGTAATATCTGCAAGTATTTTACACTTGTGCCGCTTGCACCAATACCAAAGTTATGATTGAAAGTAAATCCAGAAGGGATGCCTGCAATAGGAGTACCCGTAACAGACACTTCTTTTTCTTCAAATCTTCCTTGTATGCTTTCTATCATCGCTTCGATGTCCTCTATTCGATTCCGTATATCGTTCTCTTCTCCTTGTACCTGTGTTGCGCCCAGTGCGACAAAACAGAGAAAAAGAGCCAATACGGTAAAAATTAATTTTTTCATACTTTTAAATAATTAATGACTCTTAATACTGTTTTGTCACTATCGATCATTCCTTTCGCACATTTGTGCTACCGAGAACAGTGACTTTTTGGCACATTAGTGCCTATAATAATGTAGACGTTTTTTTTGCTGTTTCATTACAAAAAAACACCCTTTTTCTAGAGGGTGTTTTTGTCTTCTATGAAAGCCCACTTTTTCTCTCCTATGTCACCAAGTTTGTACTTATCTATTCTTACTCTTTTTAAGTCAAGCACCGTACGCTTGAAAACCTCAAACATACGCCTTATCTGTCTTTTTTTTCCTTCTGTTAAAACAACTCTGTACGTTCTAAAGCCCACTCTCTCAACCTCTTTCATTCTTGCTAAGCTCTTCTCTTTTATGTTCACTCCCTCCTTGAGTCTTTTTTTTATCCTCTTGTCTATGTCCTTGCTAAGCTTAACTATATACTCCTTCTCACACGAAAAAGAGGGATGTGTAAGACGATAAGCAAACTCTCCGTCATTTGTTAGTATCACAAGTCCGTGACTATCCTTATCAAGTCTCCCTACAACAAAAAGCCTTTCTTTTCTTTTTACAAGAGAAAAGATATTCTTCTTTTCGTCTTTCGTGCAAACATACCCCTTAGGTTTATTCAAGGCGATATACACATATCTCTCCGCAGGTCTTACATTCTCCCCGTCAAGAGAAACAACATCTCCCTCTCTAACACGTGTCCCTAGGGTTGCTTTTTTCCCGTTAATCTTCACTCTTCCTTCCCTTATTGCCTCTTCTGCTTTCCTTCTCGAGCAATATCCACTGTCTGCTATATGTTTTTGTAATGTTTTTTCCATTGCACTTCCTATTCTGACACAGAACCTTTAAATAAGATAGTTGTAAAGCATATCATCCTCCTTTACCTCCACATAATCCATTCCAAGCTCCTTCATGCGAGAAACAAGGGGATCGTAATCTTCTTTGCTTAAAAGCTCTATCCCCACAAGAGCGGGACCTGCGTCTTTGGAGTTCTTTTTCATGTATTCAAAGCGCACTATATCGTCTGTCGGCCCCAGCGCTTCGTTTACAAATTTTTTCAACTGTCCCGGTTTTTGAGTAAATTTTATAATAAAGTAGTGTTTTCTTCCTTGATAGATAAGGCTTTTCTCCATGATCTCAGGATAGCGCATTATATCGTTGTTTCCTCCGCTCAAGACACAAACTACCGTTTTTCCTTTTATCTCTTCTTTTATGTTGTCCAACACAGAAATAGAGAGAGCTCCTGCCGGTTCAGCTATTATACCTTCACTCTGATAGAGCTCTATCATTGTGCTGCACACTTTTCCTTCCTCCACTACACATACATCATCCACGATCCGAGAAACAATACCAAATCCTGTTTCACCCACTTTTCTCACCGCTGCTCCGTCAACAAATGGATCAAGCGACTGCAGAGGAGAAACTTCTCCCTTTTCTAAGGAGTTACACATTCCCGCCGCTCCTTGAGGTTCTGCTCCTATTACTTTTACCCCTTCTTTGTTTGATTTAAGATATGATGCTACTCCGGATATAAGGCCACCTCCGCCAACAGGGCACAAGACGTAGTCAACATCACTACACTGCTCCAAGACCTCCTTCCCCACTGTTCCTTGTCCGGCAATAACAGTTTCATTGTCAAACGGGTGCACGAAAACCGACCCTGTCTTCTTGCAGAAGTCAGATGCCGCCTGAAAACTTTCATCGTAATTGGACCCGACAAGCGTTATGTTCGTTTTATCTCCTCCAAACCACTCCACTTTACCCACTTTCTGCTGCGGAGTGGTTACCGGCATGAATATGTGAGCCTTTACATTTAATAGCGATGCGCTAAGAGCAACTCCCTGAGCATGGTTCCCGGCACTCACACAAACTACACTCTTGCCGTTTAGGGAGCTATAAACGCTTTTTATGAAGTTGTAAGCTCCTCTTATTTTATAAGAACGTACTTTCTGTAGATCCTCTCTCTTTATATAAACGTTTGCATCATAAAGAGAAGAAAGTCTCTCGGAAAACTGTAAAGGGGTTCTTTTGGCAACACCCTCTAGTCTTCTACTTGCCTCTTCTATTTTTTTATTTTCCAGCATAAGCGATACAGGACACCTCCACTTTCGCGTCCTTCGGCAAGCTTTGCACTCCCACTGTCTGGCGCGCGGAGTTCTGAAAATACTTTTTATAAACTTCATTGACCTTTTCAAACTCTTTCATGTTCGTTAAAAAAAGCTCTACCCGTACAACGTCCTGAAACGAAAGATTAGCACTTGCAAGTATCTCTTGCATGTTCTCAATCGCCTGCTCTGTCTGTGCTTCCACGTTATCCCCCACAAGCTCACCTGTACTAGGAGAAAGACCTACCTGTCCGGAACAAAACAAAAACTCTCCTGCTTTTACCGCTTGAGAATAAGGTCCCGCAACAGGAACTTTGTTTGAAGATATCTCTTTTATCATAAACAAAAACTCCCTTTTTAAGGGAGGATTACTTTACTTTATTACTTTAATATATCAAAGCAAAGACCCTCCCTTGGGGGAGATAATGATCATTTTAGAAATCATGTTCTTTGCTTTAAACATTAAGAAGATGATACCACACAATAAAAGAAAGTCAATAAATTAAAAGGAAGCGGCACTTAAGCCGCTTCTTGCAGTCAGATCACATCATAGATGCTTTCTCTTTTTCTTATTAAAGAGAAGTAGTTTTTCTCCATCAGCACTTCCGCCGGTTTCGCTCTCAGGTTGTAGTGAGAAGACATGGAAAAGCCGTACGCACCTGCCATCCCTATGGCAAGAACATCACCTTCACGCACGCGAGATATTTTCCTTTCTTGCGCAAACCTGTCCCCGCTCTCGCAGATGTTGCCCACTATATCAACCTCCTCCTTCTTTCCTTTCGGGTTGGAGACATTTTCTATAGGATGATAAGAGCCGTACATCGCAGGACGTAGCAAGTGATTAAAGCCACTGTCAACTCCCGCAAAAACACGTCCATCAGGATTCCTCTTTACCGTGTTAACGGTAACAAGAAGCCATCCGGAGTCGGCAATCAGATAACGACCGGGTTCGATCATCATGGTGACGGGTTTCCCATAATTATGAGAAAACTTTAAAAACTTATCCGACATCATCCTTCCCAGTCTCTTTACAGGCAACTTTCTGTCTTCAGGATTGTAGGGCACTCCAAGCCCTCCTCCGAAGTTAACGAACTCAAGATCCGGAAAGCGATGTGCCTCTTTGAGCAAGACATCCATGGCGAGAAGGAATTTGTCTGTCTCTAGTATCTGAGATCCGATATGTTGATGAATCCCTTTTATTCTCAGGCAGTTTCTTTTCGCTATTTCCAGTGCCTCATCTAACTGAGAGTGCCAAATACCAAACTTGGATTCCGGCCCTCCGGTTATGCAGTGGCTGTGATGACCAGCGCCAACATCAGGATTGATCCTTATAGAAACATCCTTCCCACAGTGTCTTGATCCGAATCTCTCCAGAGCAGAAAGGGAGTCAATATTTATCATCACCCCTTTTTCGGCAACAAAGTCCATCTCATCATCGGTAACATTGTTACCGGTGAAAAGAACAAAAAAATCATGACGCAAACCAAGCGCCACCTCTCCCGGAGAAACAGCGTCAACGCCCACACCCTCTTCTTTGAGTATCTTGAGAATCTCAGGATTGCTGTTTGCCTTCATCGCATAAAGAACTTTCGTTGGGAAGTACGGAATAGCATCCCTCAAAGTCCTTGCCTTCTCTCTTATCCTTCCTCCTTTATAAACGTAGGTTGGTGTTCCAAAAATTCTATTCACCTCTTTGAGTCTCTTTCTCAGTTCATTCATCTCTTCTCCCTCCTTCTTCTTATAATTTAAAGTGTGCTTCCCCCCTTCTATTAGAAATAGATTATACAATAAAAAAGAGTTAAAAACAATCCTTAATAAAAATAATAAACCCTAGGCGCCTAAACCCTAATTTTGTATCCTGCAGGTATAGGCTCTCGAGGGTCTCTTATAGCAGGATTTATCTTCTGTAATCTTTTCACATCAACACCGTTCTCTTTTGCTATGCCTCTAATAGTTGGTTCTTCTTTAGTGCCGGGAATGATTATTCTCTCTCCTCCCTGTAGGTTGTCAGGATCAATGTGGGAATTAGCCTCTAATATGTCATTAACAGTGACTCTAGAAAAATTAGAAGCCAAGCTGTAAATACTTTTGTCTTCTCTTTTAAAAATATGTTCCTTGACACCACTTCCCTTGACCTCTTTTTTTTCAAAGAAAAGAAGGTCATCTTTGTCTTCTACAAATCCTTCCTCTATCAGCTCGTATATAGCATCAAATTTGTGGGGATAGTTTAAGTTTTCTACCATCCCTCTTATTTTTCTTTTAAAAAGCTCTCTTTTTTTCTCTCTTGGCACAGGGACAACTATCTCTTGTCCGACATAGATCTGATTTTCGTTCTCTATGTTGTTTATCCTACACAACTCCTCTACTTGCATGTTAAATCTTTGCGCAATAGATGTCATGTTGTCTTCACTTCTTACTCTATATCTTTCATTTTCACTACTTTGAACCTCATCTTTTATCTTGTTTATCCTCTTTTCTAAATAATCTAGAAAACCTTCATAAGAAATATCTTCCCTTCTGCTTCTTGCTTGCTTTAAGTAACGCCAGAAAAAACCTCCATTATACCCGGAAAGAGACAAGCTCCAATCACCACTTGCCTCATAAAGGTCGCTTAAAAGACTGGCACAGGCACGCGCGCTTTTTATGGGATCTCTTCTTTCTTCTATGTTGGGATGGTGATCTTTGAAGTAGCTCGTCTTTAAGCCATAAGATCTTGCCGTTTGAGGCATAAACTGATAGGGCCCTACAGCCCCTGCAGGAGATACCGCATTTAAGCGCCAGTGAGACTCTGGTATGGATAGATAAGCATACTTCTCTTCTATTCCTTGCTTTCTAAACTCTTCCATTAAGTAGTCTTCCCACTCCCCCATTTTTCTGTAGGCTTGCAGAAGGCTGTTTCTTAGTTCCGGGGATTCTTGATATCTCTTCTTCCAGTAATTCTTTATCGCTTCCATTGTCTCCAAATCAAGCTTTATGTCCCCCTCTTTCTCGTAATCAAGCACCTCACATAGAGAAGATATGTCCTCTTCTTCTATCTCTTCCTGTTCTTCTGTGGGAGGATCAACAGAAGCTTCTTTTTTCTTTTCTTCTCCTTTTTCTTTCTCTTTTAATATCTCTAAAAGAGGGCTGCTCAAAGCAAGCCCTCCCAGTGTAAGTCCAAGTCCTTTAAGAAACTCTCTACGAGTTATCTTCTTTTCTCCTTCATCGTCCTTTTCTCTTTCAAAAGGATTAGGTTCTTGCATAGGCAAAAATAATTTTACTACAATACGATGATGTTCTACTATAAAACAATCTACCAGCTTAAATTTTCTTCTTAAACCTATTTTTGTCACGACCGTGACTCTTTTCGTCCATCATTTTCTCCCACTCCTTCTCTAAATCTATGTCTTGAGAGTTGGCCATACAGGTCACCGTAAAAATGATATCTATAAGCTCCTGTCCCAAATTGCTCTCTTTTTCGTCTCCTCTCTTCTTTTTTGTGCCGAAAAGATGATTAACTTCACGAGCAACTTCGCCTGTTTCTTCAGACAACCTTGCCGTTATTTCGTGTGGAGGCCAGTATTGAGGATCAAACTGCTTTGTCCAGTTATGAACATCTTTTTGTATATCTTTTAATGACATATGTTTTATAAATTATTTTATTATTTTAAAAGCAACATCGCGGCTTCAAATTTTGATTTGATCATTTCTTTGGATTTTTCAAAATGAAGCCGATTCCATTTTTGCTCCAGCTTTTTTCTTGCAGAGTCCTTTGCTTCACCTTGATCTTTGTCTTCATACACAAAAGCAGCCTTAAATATTCCCGCGATATTGTCAAAGTTACTCATAGCATCAGCTTCAGCAACTATTTGCTCTTCAATACTGTCTCTGCCGTTTTCCTGAGAACTTCTATGGTTTAAGATACACTTTTTAACTAACTCAATTCTTTCTTCGGGATACTGAAACTCTTTTAGTTTTTCTTCTGCGATTCTTGCTCCAGTTATATGATGATCTTCACGACCATGAACTATTGATCCAATATCATGCAACCAGCAAGCAATTAAAATTATCTCCTTGTCCCCGCCCAACTCATCGGCAAGTTTTTCTGCGTAACTAGCCATTGGGACAAAGTGAAAAGGAAAAGGTTCATAGCCATATCTGCTGCTCGGTTTTCTGCACTCTTTCTCAACAAAGTCTTTTATCTCATTAATTATATCCATAAGAAAGTTAAAAAATTCAATCTATATAATAGTATCACAATAATAAATTAACTAAAATTATTATCTTTTTGATTTAAAAAGAAGACATTTACTTATCCCGCTTTTTGTGTCATAATTGGAAAAGTGGAGGGATTTTTTATAGCACATTTTTAGAATTAAAAGGAGTGAGAAAATGAAGAGAGAAGGTCACAACTTGAACACTTTAACAGAAAATGCAAGAAAGAATGCTGCGGCATGTGAAACCTCAGAGGAAGCAAGGGAGTTGCATAAAAACGCCCCCACCGAAAGTATTGAAGAAAAAATATATCACAGAAGATTTGAGAGTCTTGTCAACGCAGAAGCGCCAAAGAAAGCGGCAGAGTGCAAAAGTTCAGATGAGGCAAAGGAGTTGTGTAAAGGTGTTCCTATCGGAAGTTCTGCAAGAAAAATATATGAAAAAAGATGGAAAGAGCTTTCCGATATAGAGGCTCCAAAGAAAGCGGCAGAGTGCAAAAGCTCAGATGAGGCAAAGGAGTTGTGTAAAAACGCTCCTGCTGAGTGTATCGCTGAGAAAATATACATAAAAAGGTGGAGAGAGCTCTCCGAAAAGGAAGAAAAAGTCTAGCACTCCTTCAACAAAATCACAAAAGCGGGCAAAACAATCATGTGCCCGCTTTTTCATACACGCCTGTTATAATTCTACTCTACTTCAATGCTAAGAAGAATGTCTCTTACTTTCTGATCATAGCCTTTGTCTTCAGGGTCAGCAATAAAATGAGAAGTGATAACAACTTTATTATTATCTTCAAACAGAAAAAAGACATGTTCTCCGTTCAAACCCCCTTCTATCTTAAAAGTTAATGCACTCTTTCCGTTTACTTCTGCCCGAGAAGGGTCCGCAATAGGATCAACTTCTTGTGTTCTCTCTTCAAACTCTTCTTCTGCGATACTCTCTAAGCTTCTTTCCTCCTTATCCACCACATCAACAAAGAAAGTAAAACCATCGGTAATTTGCGTCATATGACTATCTTCTCCAACATAGGTAACCTTTATCCTCTCTTCCTCATAATCAACAAATGCAGAAGAAGGATACTCGAAAAAAACACCCAGAGAAAGGCTTCTGTATGCTTTATGATCCTCTTTTTGCAGCCCTTCTCCTTCTTTATCAATAGACCATCTTACTTGGTCGTTTCCGGGATGCTCTGTTGTGAAGTAAAGCCTTTCTTCTGACCACTTTAAGTACTGAAATACGGGCATAAACTGCCCCGCCTCTTCATCAGATTCTAGAGCTTCTAAAATATCTCTCTCATCAAGCATGAACCTTCTCTCTAAGTTGACTACATCATCAACCAAGAGAAAGTCTCCTCTTGCTCTACCAGTTCCAACAGTGTAGGCAACCAAGTCGTTGTCTTTAGACCAAAAGTAATCCTCAACACTTCCCGGCGAAGGATCTCTTACCATCTCCATTTCTCCTGAATCAATATCAACTACAATAACAAATGATGTCGTGCTAGCAACAGCATAATCGGAAACAGAGAAGACCATCTTTCTATTGTCATTTGACACAGAGACAGCCCTGTCAAAAAAACCAAACCCTGTCGGATCAACTTCTCTTCCTCCAACTTCCGGCTTTTCTTCAAAAACATGCCAGTTCTCTTCTGTCCACTGATTAAGCTCATCAATGGTAAGTTGAAATACGATATCACCTTCTTCATTTAAGACTCTAATCTCTTGTGACTCTATTCCATCCTCAGGGATAAACTCTACTTCTAGTCTCATATCCTCCTCCATGTCTCTTGTCACAAAATATCCAGCCCCAACTAAAGCAATAATAGCGATTAATAAGAATATGTATACTGTTCTCATAATTAAGTTTATTTAAATTTCTTTATTGTGCCTTAGTAGTACCAGTAATGACCATGATTCGTTTATCTTCTCTAATAATTTATTCTATCCCGCTTTTCTCTCAACCACAAATATTTCTACCTTATCTTTAACTATAGCATAGATTGCAGGCTTTAGTGAACAATCCTACTTCTTACAAATTTTATTCTATTTTTTTTAAATCATGAATTGGAAAATACATCGAACCGAAACCTCTACCAGTTTTTATAAGGCGACAGATGTCTTCCCAAGTAAAGTGAGAACGCAACATGGTTTGAATTCAACTGATCAATATCCTATATATTATACAAACTGCTTAATGGTGTCACGAAATAAAAAACCGAGCTATTCTCATCTCGGTCACTATCACAAATTTGCTGCCAGGCTAGGACTCGAACCTAGACTACGAGTGCCAGAAACTCGCGTCCTACCATTAGACGACCTGGCAATAATTATCCCAAGTACTTTCTCGCCGCTACAACACTTGATACCACTCCCAATATTACTCCCACGGAAAGTTGCATTATCAAAACGAACGGCATGCTCTCTAGCAGATGCTTGTAAACATTAACCTCCATGTAAGTATAAGGGACAAGCATAAGCGCAACGAGAAATACAATAAACGATAAAAGTGCGGAAACAATCCCTGTTATCACTCCCTGTGTTACAAAAGATCCTTGAATAAACATACTGGAAGATCCCACAAGACCCATTACACGTATCTCTTCTTTCATTCCGTATATAGCAAGCTTGACGGTATTAAATACCAGCAAGACAGCGATAAGGGCAAGTAAACTGCTCACTATTATCCCCGCACTTCTTAGTGTTTCCGTAATAGAGAATATTCCTTCCACTACTGCCTGCCTGCCATAAAAATCGATGCCATATATAAGTTCCGGATAAGAGTCGTTTGCAAACTCCGATATCGCCCTATAAGTATCAGGATCACCGGCTTTTATATTAAGAGATGCCGGAAAAGGGTTTCCCACTTCATCGAGGGCCTCCATTACCACCGGTCTGTCGCCAAAACTCTCTACAAACCTCTCTTTTGCTTCTTCGCGAGAAATGTAATCCGTTTTGTCTATATCAAACTTCTCACTTATCTCTCCTTCTAGCTCCATTATTCTTTCCTCACTCACTATACCCTCAAAATCAATGGTCATATCCGCCTTGTCCTCCACTTCTGATATCGCCTCTTCGGATAACCCACGAATAAGGAAAAGAGAAGTGATAAGCGATATAGTGACTACAAGAACAAATATAGAGACAAGCGAAAGTCCTATCTCTCGTGAAAAGTTCTTCCAGCCGAATATTAACACTCTTTTAAGCGATGTAAAGGGATTTGTCATAGTATAAATTTTCCTTTTTCACAGTCATTTGCTATTCTTCCGTCTTTTAAAGTTATTACCCTCTTGCAGAGGTCGTTTACCGTTTCCTTGTTGTGTGTTGCAAGAACAACTGTCGTTCCTCCTTCGTTTATACGCAAAAGAATGTTCATCACATCTCTTGCATGATACGGATCAAGATCCCCCGTCGGTTCATCAGCAAGAATAACATCAGGTTGATGTATAAGCGCACGGGCAATCGCTGTTCTTTGTTGTTCTCCTCCCGACAGCTGGTAAGGAAAGTGTGATGCCTTTTCAAGAAGGCCTACCGTCTCTAAAAGCTCGGGGACATCACGCTCAATCTCTTCATCTTTTGTGCCGGTAACTTCCATAGCATAAGCAACGTTCTCATATACCGTTTTAGAAGAAAGAAGCTTATAATCCTGAAATATGGTTCCTATTCTTCTTCTTGTTTTATGAAAACGCGTAAATGGAATCTTGTGAATATCTTGTCCATCAAAAAAAACACTTCCTTCTGTAGGCCTCTCTTCGCCCAGTATTATCCGAAAAAGCGTTGTTTTTCCCGCACCGGATCGCCCCACAATGGAAACAAACTCTCCTTTATCAATCTTAAAAGAGATGTCCTCTAACACAACTGTCTCTTTTTTAGTAAAGTGCGCAGGATATATTTTTGTTACTTTATTGAAAAAAATCATTTTCTTTTTATCATCGCCTCAATGAAGGAATCTATTTCTCCGTCAAACACTGCATCGACATTTGAAGTTTCTGTTCCCGTACGAAGATCTTTTGCCATTCTGTAGGGATGCAACACATAGTTGCGAATCTGACTTCCCCAACTCGCAGAGGACGATTCCCCTTTCTCTTCTTCCATTTTCTTTTTTCTTTCTTCTTCTGCTCTTTTTTCCAGCTTGGAGCGAAGTATACTTATGGCAACTTTCTTGTTCTCTCCTTGCAGTCTTTCATTCTGCGAGCTTGCAGTAAGTCCCGTGGGAGTGTGCGTTACACGCACCGCAGACTCTGTTTTGTTTACATGCTGCCCTCCCGGGCCAGAAGAACGAAAAGTGTCTACTCGAAGATCTTTATCGTTTATCTCTACTTCTCCCGCCCCTTCTTCTACTCTGGGATAAACATCAACAGAAGCAAAAGAAGTATGACGCAACTCGTCGGAAGAAAACGGCGATTTACGAACAAGCCGGTGTGTTCCGTTCTCTCCTTTCAGGAATCCGTAAGCGTAACTGCCCTCTACCTGAAAGGAAACGCTTTTTATGCCCATCCTTCCTTCCGGACCTCCCGCCTCTCCAAAAGAACAGTCTATCTGTTTTACATTATATCCTTTTCTCTCCGCATACCTTTCATACATGCGCAAAAGCATGGCAACAAAGTCTTCCGCATCTCTTCCCCCTACTCCGGAAGATATCTCTATCACAGCATCACTACGATCAAACTTACCGGACATAAAAGACCTGAAACTCTCTTTTTCTACTTCTTCTTTTAACTTATCAAGACGCGCAAAAACCTCTTCCATCATCTCCTTGTCATCTGCAAAATCTCTCATCATCTCTTCTATGTCATAAGCCTCCTTCTTCAAGCGTTCTATCTTCTCCACCTCCTCTTTTAAAGAAGATAACTCCTTGCTTTTTTTTGCGGCCGTCTCAGGGTTATTCCAGAAGTCAGGAGAGTACGTTTCCTTGTCCAGTTCTTTTATTCTACTTTTTTTCTTTTCAATTTCAAAGACACTCCTCCATATGGAGGATGTTATCTTTCGTTTCTTTTATTCCATTATTCATATGAGCCAGCGACCGGACTCGAACCGGTGGCCTACTCTTTACGAAAGAGTTGCTCTGCCACTGAGCTACGCTGGCCTTTAAACTGGTGTATACTTTAGCAAAAAATAAGAAAAAAGAGAAGTGCATAAAAAAGCGGGAAATATCATCTTCCCGCTTTTGTTTTAACTTCGCCCATTTCCCATTAAATAAAGTGTTAATGCTAAAAGAACTCCTCCCGAAAACATCCACGCCGCTGAAATTGAAACGTATTCAGCGGTAAAGCCACAAAAAAGCAGCCCTGTCATCCCTCCAACATGACGAAACATCGACTCAAAAGAGATAAGGGTTGCACGCTCATCCGAAGTGATGCTTTTATTGAGATAGAGATCTTTGATCGGGCGAAAAACTCCTCTTGCAAACTCGTGTATTAAAAAAACACTCAACGCAAAAGGGAAACAATCAAAAAGCACTGTCATAAATACACCTGCGCCAATAACGGCCTGTGAAGCAACCAAAGCCCTTCTTTTACTTTTCATAGCTCTTAAAAAGTAAGAAGAGTATGCAGCCCCCAAAATAATACAAACAGAAACCATCCCAAAAATGACACCGAGACTTGTTTTGCTGGACAAAAACTGAGAAAAAAACGGTTGCCACTGCATATTTGGAGCCTGTATTGTAAAATAGTGAAAGATGCCCATTAAGGCAATAAACTTAAAGGCTTTGTTTTCTCTGCTATACCGAAAACTCAACAATGCAGTCCTTTTCATGGCAGATATTCCCTCTTTGAAAGAGATTTTTTGTCGAACAAAGTGTTCTTCTCGCATAAATATAATGGCTAAAATGCCAGCAAGAAAAAAAGAAAAGCCACCAGCTATCCAAGGAAAAACAATGTTCTTGTCGGCAAGGAACGCACCACAAAAAGCTCCTACAATACCAGCAAAATGAGTAACCTGTTGCTCTCTTGCAAACACTACTTCTAAAGGCCCTTTGTAGTTCTCACTTTTCAGTTTATCGACAATCCATGCCTGAAACGCCCCGCTTGAAAAAGTAAAGCCCAGTGCTGCAACAACCTCTGCAAAAGCAAATCCCCAAAAAGAGTACATCGCTGCATAGATAAACATGCTTAAAGATAAAAGAAAGCAAGAAATAACAAATGAAGTTTTTCTTCCAATGTTATCGGCAACGACCCCCGTCGGAACCTCACAAAAAAATAGAGTTGCAAAAAATACAAAGTTAATAAGACTGACCTCAAAAAGGTTCATTCCTCGAGAAGTGAGAAACACAACATAAGTTGCGGAAATAAAAGAGATTGCCAAACCCTTTATTAAGGCCAACAACAAATACACTCCGATCGTGTATTTTGACATAAGTCCCCTCCTTTCTTTTTGATGTTTAAAGAGCTATCTAGGTAAACAAAAACGTCTCGTTTACCTAACCGAGACGTTTTTAATATTCTTTATAGATATAATTTTTATTCCGAGTTCTTATAAAAACCGCCTTGGCCAGGCAAACCAGTGGCACTCCAGAAATAAAAAGGAGCCCCAATCTCTCTTTGAAGCATGACTGTAATATTCTTTTGGCAGTTATTATTTATCATAATGGCAGTAATATAACACTTAAATATAATTACGTCAAATTAATAAAAAGTGGAGCGAGTGACGGGAATCGAACCCGCGTACCTGGCTTGGGAAGCCAGTGCTCTACCATTGAGCTACACTCGCCTATCGTAAAATTTCCATTAACCCTTCCCAGAACCCCGGCTCTCCTTCTTCTTCCTCCTCCTCTTCTTCCTCCTCCTCTTCTTCGTCTCGCAGTATAAAGACAACGCTCTCCCCTTCCCTTTGCATGATTAGCTGCTCCCTTGCTTTGCGCTCGATCTCCTCATCGTCAAGCTCAACAACCTGCACTGTTTCACTTTCAAGGCTTTCTTTTCTTTCTTTTATCTCCTCCATGTGCTGCCTATTCTCTACCCTCTCTAGCCATATTTTTACGTTTAAAAAAAGAAGCAACAAACACCCAAGAACAAGAAAAATAAAAACGATCTTATGAGGAGATTTGTTCTGCTTCTTTTTCATAGAATTAATTATAGCAGAGTGTCACTCACTGCGAAACACTTTCAAGAAAGCTTCTTGCGGAATATTTACTCTCGCACCCTGCGCAAGCTTCTTTTTTCCTTTTTTCTGCTTTTCAAGAAGTTTTCTCTTTCTTGTTACATCCCCTCCGTAAAGATGCCCGGTAACATTCTTTCTTCTCGCACTTATTGTTTCACGAGCGACAACCTTTCCTCCTACTCTTGCCTGCAAGGGTACGGCAAACTGCTCCGGAGGAATGATCTCCTTTAAGCGGGAAACTATCTTTTTGCCCTCTTGAAAAACCTCGTCACGTGCAACAATGCGTGAAAAAGCCTCCTCTACATTGAAAGCAATAAGTATCTCCATTTTCACAAGATCCGACTTATAAAAGTCGGTAACTTCATACCCCGCAGAAGCATATCCTTTCGTGGCGCTCTTTAGCTTGTCATGAAAGCCAACTATAACAAGACGTAAGGGAGCTTCATAAGTTATAAGCACCCTCTCGGCAGAAATATACTCTGTATCAACATACTTTCCCCTTAAAAGTGATAACACCTCTGTTGCTCCCCCTAGTTCGGAAGCAGGAGTGACAACCTCCAAAAGAACCCACGGCTCTCTTGTTTCACCTATAAGAGAAGTGTCCGGCCAGTCAGAAGCGGAACATATGTCAACTTCTTCTCCGTTTTTCTTTAAAACCTTGAAAGTAACAGAAGGAGCGGAAACAATGAGATCGAGCTCGTAGTCACGACGCAGGACCTCCGATATTATCTCCGAATGAAGCGATCCGAGAAAACCACAACGAAATCCTCTTCCAAACGCTTCCTTGAACTCCGGAGAAAAAGTGAATGCGGGATCGGTAAGGCTTATCTCTTGCAGGGCATTATAGAAAGAGAGGTAGTGATCGGGATTTTTAGGATAGAAGCTGGAGAAAACCATCGGCATGGGCTCCTTGTATCCCGGAAGAGGCTCTATCTTTTCTCCTTTTTTGTAAACCGTATCACCGGACTTTATCGCCCCCCTCTCTTTTATGCCAGTACAAATATATCCTATATCACCCGCGCATATCTTGTCCTGAGGCATCATACGCGGCACAAAAAATCCCACCTCTTTTGCATCTCCTTCTTTTGTGGAGGCAAAAAGAGCAACACGATCACCCTTTTTTAGGGTTCCATCGACCACACGCAAGTGAGCTATTATCCCTTTATAAGAGTTATACTCCGAATCAAAGACAAGCGCACGCAAAGGAGTAGAAGAGTCTCCTTTCGCAGAAGGAATACGTTCTACTATCGCATCGAGCACCTTTTTTACGTTTTCTCCTTTCTTGGCAGATATCTTTATTATCTCTTCCCTTGAAACACCAAGGGCACTGATCATCTCTTCTTCCGTCTCTTCTATACAGGCGTTCTCCGCATCTATCTTGTTTATCACCGGAACTATCACAAAACCGCTCCCTTTTTCCTTTGCAAGCTGCAGATTAGCAAGCGTTTGAGCTTGTATACCCTTTGTCGCATCCACTAGCAAAACCGCCCCCTCTACCGCGGAAAGCGAACGAGACACTTCATAAGAAAAGTCCACATGACCGGGAGTATCTATCATGTTCAAGATCTCTCCTTCATGTTTCATGCGCACGGGGCGCAACTTTATCGTTATCCCGCGCTCACGCTCCAACTCCATGTCATCGAGATACTGGTCTTGCATCTCTTTTGCGGAAACGGTCTTTGTCATCTCCAAAAAGCGATCCGCAAGAGTGGATTTGCCGTGATCTATATGACTTATAATACAAAAGTTTTTCATCGTTTAAATACTGACTGATAAATCGCTGATATCTCCGGAGACCTCATAAGACGCGCAACAATAAGATAGACGCAAAAAGAGACGACAGAAGCAACACATAACTGCAACAACTGTCCTTGCGCAAATATCTCTTCTAGTTCAAAGAAGTAGTCCACTGTATAGCGTGAAGTAAACGCCGCAATTCCTACAAAAAGAGACGCGACAAGCGTTGCAAAAAAAGAGTTCATTATCTCCCTTCCTCTAAGACTCCCCATCTTTCTCTTTAAAAAGTACAATAAAAGAGAAAAGTGCACAATCCCGGAAACAAACAGTGCCATGGGAAAAGCGATAACCGCTATGTCGGCTATAGATTGTAGCTTCAGTACGCTTGCAGCAAAGTCACGTAAAATATTCTCAAAACCAAGAAGCCAGACAAAAAGAAAAGAAAGCACTATATTAAGCCCCATCGAGAAAAGTGAGGCAAAGAGAGGCGTTTTTGTGTCCTGCATAGAAAAGAAAGCACGGACAAGGATGTGTATAAGAGAAGTGGCAAAAAGCCCGAAAGCAAATATTCCCAGAGAAGCAGCCGTTAATCTTGTGTCTTGCCATCCGAACTCTCCTGTACCAAGGACAAGGCGCACTATCTCCGCACGCATAAAGAATATAAAAACACTAAGAGGAATAATAAAGAAAAGCACTTGTCTTACAACGGCACTAAACTGCTCTACAAACTTTTCTTTCTTCTGCATTGCAATTGCTCGTGAGAACGCGGGAAAAGCGGCCACTGCAAACGCCACTCCGACTATGCGCACCGGAAATGCTTGTAAGTGATCGGCAAAATTGAATATCGCTACACTTCCCGCTGTAAGTGTAGAAGCGATCGCTGTTATAACAATAAGGTTTATCTGTGTAGACGACTGTCCGATTATGCGTGGAACTACAAGTCGAATGACCTTACGAAGATCTTTTTGTTCAAGGTCAATAAATGGCCTGTAAGAGTACCCACAAGAAAAAGCAATAGGAACCTGAATTAAAAGGTGCATGAGAGAGCCCAGCACAACTCCATAGGCAAGACCCACAAGCCCGAACATATCAACAAAGAACAGTATTCCGAAGATAATGCCGAGATTATACATTATGGGAGCCAAGGAATATACGAGGAAACGGTCAAAGTACTGCAACATCCCCGACAAAACACTGGAAACTCCGAGCAAAACGGGGCTTATCATCATGATACGCGTAAGAAGAACGGTCTTCTCCGCCTGCTCCGGTCCAAATCCGGGAGCGATAAGTTTCACTATAAGCGGTGCAAAAGAAAAAAGTATAACAGAAAGACACAAAAGAAGAAGCAATAGAAAGTTCAAAGTATTGTTTGCCAACCTCCAGCCTTCTTCTTTTTTTCTTTCCAGTGTTTCCGCAAAAACAGGAAGAAAAGCAGCTACTATTCCTCCCGTTATAAGTATTCCGTAAACCATGTCGGGAATACGGAACGCGGCAAAGTAGATATCTAGCTCCTCTCCTGCACCAAATTCTCCCGCTAAAAGACGATCTCTTAAAAGACCGAGAAGCGCACTAACGCCCACTGAAAAAGCGATGAGCGCAGCAGAAAAAGTGATCGTTCTTGATTGTAGATTTAATATGCGTCGGATCATGATAAACAAAAAACTCAAGCAGGGAGTAAGCCGAATTCTGTTACCCTTTCGGGCGGTGATCATCTACCTGGGCTCCGAGTTACCCCGAAGCTCTAGCGAGCTACCAATACTTGCTCTTGCATCCGGATAAGGGTTTAGCCGTTTCACCCCTCATCTTTCGATGAGGACTACTCCTCAAGGGAGCCGCTTCTCCTTGCGGAGAAACGCGTCTCTGCTCGCACCTCTCGGATTACTCCGGACGGGTGTTACCCGCTATCCTTTTAACCCCTAAAAAGGGGTGGATGTTCGGACTTTCCTCCCTCCGCATATGCGGAGAGCGATCACCTCTCCTGCTTGAGTTGCTTTTTACCGTAACACAAAAAGCAGGAAAAATCAAGAATTAAAGGACACAAAAGTAAGTGCGTTCTTTGTCGGCTCGCTCCTCTCTCTGTGTTGTCCGTGTATAATTATCATCGCCTCTTCCGGTATCTCTAGCTTCCTCTTGGATAACTTTTCAAGTATAAGCTCGGAAGAGTGGAACTCATATGTAAGAGAAGAACAGTAAATGGGAGTAACTCCGTAATAAAGAGTCATTATCTCCGCTGTTTTAGGGTTGCTTGTGATCGCTACCACGGGCACCGGAAGACGGAAAGCGGAAAAAGTTTTTGCGGAATATCCCGTTTCCGTAAAAATGGCTGCCATATCGGTCTTTATCTTTCTGCTTTCCGTCATTAAAGCAGCAGAGTTTATAATAAAATCCGTAGGATTCTTCAGCTCCAATCGCACTTTCTCAAAAACATCGAACTGTTCGTTAAAACAAAGTATGTCACGCATCGCGGAAACTGTCTCCACGGCATACTTGCCCATCGCCGTCTCCTCGGAAAGCATAACAGCATCTGTACCATTAAATACCGCATTTGCTACATCAGTAGCTTCCGCTCTTGTGGGGCGCGGATTTTCTATCATAGAGTAAAGCATCTGAGTGGCAACAATGACCGCTTTCCTTTGCATGCGACACTTATATATTATCTTTCTTTGCCAAAAAGCAAGCTCTCCGATGGGGATCTCTACTCCTAAATCCCCTCTTGCGATCATGACCGCGTCAGAGGCATCAATAATTTCATCTATGTTATCGAGAGCATGCTTGTTCTCTATCTTTGCAACCACACCGGCCTCTATTCCTCTTTTGTTAAGCTCTTCGCGAAGCATGGCTATATCTTTCTTGGACCGTACAAAAGAAAGAGTGACAAAGTCAACTTTACTCTTTGCCATTGCGTCAAGTTTTTCCAAGTCGCTGTCCACAATAGAAGAAACATCTATATACTTACCGGGAACATTCATGCTCTTCTTGTGCTTTATTGTTCCTCCGTTGCTTGCCTCTGCGATGATAGACCCCTCTCTCTTTTCTTTTACGAAAAACTTCAACAGCGCATCATCAATGAAGAAAGCGTCTCCTTCGTCGAGAGATTGAAAGACAACGTCCTGTGGGATAACAACGTTTGCGTCTTCATTGTCAAAAGAGCTCCCGATAGTAAGTATATCTCCTTTGCGAATACATATATCCGCACTTTCACGAGTTTCGATCCTTATCTCAAATCCCTGCAGGTCTATAAGTATTCCTATTGCTTCTCCCATAGAGTCCGCTACTTGCTGCACTCTCTCTATGCGCTCTTTATGAGACTCCGCATCTCCATGCTTCATATTAAAACGAAAAACGCTCACCCCCTCTCTTATCATGCCTTCTATTTTTTCCGAGGTATTGGAGACGGGTCCTACCGTTGCTATTATCTTTGTTCTCTTTTTCATATGTTCCTTATCTTGCAGGGCACAAACTCGCCCATTATCTTTTTAAACTCTTTCATCTCTTCTTCCGAGAAAGATCTTATGGAAAGAAGACTCTCATCGAGCGTCTTCTGTGCAAGAAAGTTCTGCAGGAAGTGTATTTTGGATCCTTCTATAAGCTGTCCTATTTTATAAATATCCTCCTTTGTGTGAAATCCGGGAACAACAGTGGTACGAAACTCATAATCCTTCGCGGACCGCATTACAATATCTATGCTTTTCTTTATGTTATCACTTTCATAAAAACCCACCTCTTTATATCTTTCCAAGGGAAGCTTTACATCCATAGCAATATAGTCTGTAAGAGACAAAACTCTCTCTAGTGTGTCGGGGTTTGAGCCGTTAGTATCCAACTTAACAAGGAATCCTTCTTTTTTTATCTTTTCCAAAAACTCTCCTATCCTCACACTTACCGTCGGCTCCCCTCCACACACTACAACCCCTTCCAGTTTTCCCTTTCTCTCACTTAAGAACTCAAAGAACTCCTCTTCTTTCATTAACACTTCTTCTTTTTCCGGCAAAACAAGCTCCGGATCATAGCACCAAGGGCAACGAAAATTACACCCGGAAAGGAACACTGTACATGCCACCTTTCCGGGATAATCTATAAGAGTAAATCTTTGGAGTCCTCCTATCTTCATGCCACGTACTCCTTTCTCTCGCTATACTCCTGCCTTTTTCCGTCATTCCACTGTTTTACAGGCCTCAAATAACCAACAATACGAGAGTAAACCTCGCACTCCTTGTACTCCGAGAGAGAAGGATTGTTTTCAAGACACTTTTCACACTTGAAAACAAAAAGTTCCTTGCCATCCTCTTCATATACGGCAAGAGAAAGATCTTTCTTGCTTTGACAGTCAAAGCAGAAAGCATCCGCTTCACGTGCCTCTTTTTCACTTGTAAATATTTTTTTCATTTTATTACTTTTTTAGGACTTTTAATTACACACTTGGGACAACGATTTACCTCACCTTTAATATAACCACATTTGGGACAAATTGAAAAGGTGGGGGTAATAGTCACATATGGTAAAGCATAATTCTCAAACACCTTACGAATAAGGTTTTTGGCAGCATCGGCATCCGGCAATCTCTCGCCAAGAAAGAGATGTAAAACTGTTCCTCCTGTAAAGGTCTGTTGCAACTCGTCTTGCAGCTCAAGCGCTTCAAAGGGGTCATCCGTGTAGTTTACGGGAAGGTGTACAGAGTTTGTATAGTAAGGAGCATCTTCTGTTCCAGCAGTGATGATGTTGGGATAATTATCCTTATCAACACGCGCCTGCCTGTAAGAAGCTCCTTCACCCGGCGTAGCTTCCAGATTGTAAAGATTTCCTGTTTCTTCTTGGTACTCCACCAGCTTGTCATTCATAAAGTTCAAGACCTTTAAGGCAAAGCTCCTTCCTTCTTCCGAAGCAATATTTTCCTTGAGGAAATTTAAAAGCGCTTCATTCATGCCAATAAGCCCGATGGTAGAGAAATGGTTTCCAAAATATGATCCACGCAACTGCTTTACAGAAGAAAGATAATGTTTCGTATAAGGATAGAGGCCCTTCTCTGTAAAGTTCTCCAGCACTTTGCGCTTTATCTCCAAGCTCTCCTTTGCGAGATCCATTGTCTCTCCCAGCCTTTCAAAGAACTGCTCTTCTGTTTCAGAAAGATACCCTATACGCGGAAGATTAATGGTTACCACTCCTACGCTTCCCGTAAGAGGCTGTGATCCGAAAAGTCCTCCACCGCGCTTTATAAGTTCACTGTTATCAAGTCGCAAACGACAACACATGCTACGAAAGTCCTCCGGGTTCATGTCGGACTGAATAAAATTAGAAAAGTAGTTTATTCCATACTTGGCGGTTGCCTCCCACATCTTATCTAAAGTCTCGTTCTCCCAATCAAACTCTTTCGTAATAGATATTGTCGGTATAGGGAACGTGAAAACTCTACCCTTTGCATCACCTTCCATCAAAACTTCGTAGAACGCTTTATTGAAAATATTCATCTCTTCTTGAAACTCTCCATACGTCTCCTTTTGCGGCTTTCCTCCAATTATTATAGGTTGATCCTTCATAAATTTCGGAACAGTAACATCAAGCGAAACATTTATAAACGGTGTCTGAAATCCCACACGAGTAGGCACCATGCAATTAAAAACAAACTCCTGCAAGGATTGTTTTACCTGCTTGTAGTCCAGTTTATCCCTTCTTATGAACGGAGCGAGAAGCGTGTCAAAATTACTCATCGCTTGCGCTCCTGCAGACTCTCCTTGGAGAGTAAAAAAGAAGTTCACTATCTGGCCCAACGCAGGCCGCAGGTGCTTGGGAGGCTTAGACTCTACCTTAGAGGTAACTCCTCCAAAGCCACGCACAAGAAGATCCTGAAGATCCCATCCGCAACAGTAAGTGGCAAGAAGGTTTAAGTCATGTATATGAAAGTCCTGATTCTTAGCAGCCTCACGTATTCTTTCAGGATATATCTTGTTTAGCCAATACTTCTTAGAAATATTAGAGGTAGCATACTGATTTAATCCCTGCAGAGAGTACGTCATGTTAGCGTTCTCCTTTATCTGCCAGTCTATCTCATCAATGTACTTTTCTATGAGCTCTGTAGAATCATCAAAAGAGGCCTCTCTCACTTCTCGACGTTTTTCTCTGTATATTATGTAGGCACGAGCCGTCTCTGCAAGACCCTCCATGATAAGCACCTCTTCTACAATATTCTGTATATCCTCCACTTGAGGTACATCATCTCTACTAAACCTTCTCAACAAAAGATCAACAGCTTTCTTGGAAAGCTCTCCTGCTTCACTCTTACCTCCTTCTTTTGTAAAAGTGAGCGCTTTATATATCGCTTGCTCTATCTTTTCAACCTTAAAATCTACTTGTTCCCCGTTTCTTTTTTGGACTTTGGATATCATTATTTTACTAAACTTTACTTTTCAAGTACTGCATAAGCTACGCAGCAATTTTGCCATTATATAACAATTTAGAACTCACCTCAAGTACCTCCTTTTTTTTAACTTGGAAGGCAAAAAACTCTCCCGAGAATACTTTTCATACCCTTTTCCGTAACCCATTTCACGCATCATCTTAGTAGGAGCATTCCTTATTTTTTCAGGAACAGGAAGCTCTCCGTAGCTTTTCACATCCTCCATGGCTCTCAAAAATCCTTCGTAAGCGCGACGATCCTTTTTGCAAGAAGAAAGGTACACGACGCCGTGTGCAAGATTTATACCACATTCCGGCAAACCAACCGTTTCTACGGCACGAAACACCTCATTTGCCACCACCACTGCAGTGGGCTGTGCAAGACCGACATCTTCTGAGGCAAAGATAACCATTCTTCGTGCAATAAATTTGGGGTCTTCTCCCGCATTTATCATACGCGAAAGATAGTAAAGCGCGGCATCCGACTGACCGGCGCGCATACTCTTTATAAAAGCAGATGTCGTGTCGTAATGTTTCTCTCCTTTTTTGTCGTAATAAAGAACTCCCCCTTGCAAGACACTCTCCAGCGTGCTTGGATCAACTTTTCCATAAAGCCTATAAGCGTTCTCCACCAAGCTTATGCCACGCCTCGCATCACCATCCGCCATTCTTGCCACCCACTCAATAGTCTTCTTGCTCATCTTTATGCCGGTACGCTTTAATATAGACTCTACATCATCATCTTCCAGTTTGTAAAAAACAAAAACACGACAACGAGAAAGCAATGGAGAGATCACCTCAAAACTGGGATTTTCCGTGGTGGCACTGATAAGCACTATCTTCCCGGACTCCACATAAGGAAGCAGAAAATCCTGTTGCGCTTTGTTGAAGCGATGTATCTCATCTAGAAAAATAACTCTCTTTCCTCTCTTTAACGCCTTTTTTATATCCTCCTTTCCCGCGGAAACAGCAGACATCTCCTCTATTTCATCTCCGGCATATATACGAGCTAAGGTAGTTTTACCCGTTCCGGGAGGGCCCCAAAAAATAACCGAAAAGAGGTGTCCCTTTGAAACAGCGACATGCATCGGTTTCCCTTTTGCGGTCAAGTGCTTCTGTCCCACAACCTCCTCTATATTTTGGGGGCGTATTTTTGATGCAAGGGGTTCCATTTTAACGCAAACTTTCCCATTCCCTGACATCCCTTTCGCTAAAGCCAAAGTGGTGTGCTATTTCGTGATAAACAGTATCTCTCACAACATCTCGCACTTCTTCTCTGTTGTTTCGTGCAACACGAAGAATGGGTTTTTTAAATATAGTTATTTTATCCGGAAGCTCTCCTCCCGACCCTCTTCCCCACTCCGTCTTAGGAACTCCTTCATAGAGACCCAAAACGTTATCTTCATACACACCCTCCTCCACACAGATAGCAACGTTATCCATCATCTCTCTTATGTCCCGGGGGAGAGAATCAAGGGCCTCTACAACAAGCTTTTCAAAATTCATTCCAAGAGAAGTACAAGGGAACCTTTTTTGGGAGCCTGAGAAACCTTAATACTGACTGCCTCTCCCTTCTTTCCTTCCTTTACGTCCTCTCCTTCAATCTGCATAGAATCCACTGTTTGCTCGAACCCCTCTCCTTCTTTTTCAATTCTTACGTCGTCTCCCACTTTCAGATCTCCGTGAAGCTCTACTACGGCCGCACTCACCTTTCCGTAATAATGGGTGATTTTGCCGATGGGCTTCATATTTTATTTATTTTTTATAACTCGACCTTTCCCAACGATAAAGCTCTTGGTGCCACTCATCCTTGAGAATATTTGTCGATACCTCTTGCTCTTCCTGCCAACTGCTGACAACATCACGAAAATCCTCTGGTGGAATAGTATAGAAAGCGTCTTCTTCTTTGGATATGTGAAGCAAGCAATACTCCTCTGTCTCTCTTTCCGCGACCACAACCATCCCTTTTCCTATTACATCTACGACCATATCGCCCTCAAAGTTTACCGTCTCACACTCCTTTGCAAACTTTGCAAAACAATCGAGATCGTCCTTGCATCTCGCTTCCATGATAGGGCCCTCATAAGGGCTCACTCCTTCCGGGACAGAAGGAGGGGTCTCTATCACTCCTCCTTTGTGTATAAAGTTTAATACAGGTATGGTGGCAAGAAATACCAGAACAAAAACAACCACCCCTGCAAGAGAGAGAATTTTAAGTAAAGTCTTCGTACTCATGCTTTCTTATTTTGGCATAAATGAGATCTTTTGGAAATAGATTGACAAGAGACCCCTTTTTAATATATAATTTAGTATCTTTGAACATAAAAAAGGAGGGAAGCATGAAAGAAGAAGAAATATTCTCTGAGCTGAGAGACCACGGGTTTCAGCCGCAAATGTGTGTTACGGCAATCCCCTATTTGAGCGACAAAAAAATACTAGAAGTGGTGTGCAGATGTACTGATGTAAAAGTTTGCATTGCGGCCGTGGAGAGCGTAAGCTCTCAGGAAAGCATTTTGCATATACTGCAAAAATGCGATCACCACATCGACGTCTGCAGAAAGGCGATACCACTCCTAAAGGCTTCTTATCTCTCGTGGCTCGTAAACGAATGCCACTACCGTCGCGATGTGGTGGAAGCGGTTCTGCAAGAACTAAAGAGCCGCTAGCTCTTTAAAGGCACATAGGTGCCTTTTTTTATTGCACTACAAAAATATTTGATGTATCATAGACCCGTATGAAACACACAGAAGTACGCAAAGGAACAATAATAAATATAAACGGAGAGCCGTACGAAGTCTTGGAACACTCCCACAGTGTAAAGGCGCGTGGAAGCTCTGTGATGCAGACACGTATACGCAATCTCAAAACGGGAAACGTGATACAGAGATCGTTCCATCCAAAAGATGATATAGAAGAAGCAGACATAGACAAGGAAGAGGCTATTTTTATATACGCACGGCGCGGAAGCTGTATTTTTGCCAAAAAAGAAGACCGTGGAAAACGGTTCACTTTAAGCGAAGAGTGTGTGGGAGATAAGCTAGACTACCTCAAAGAGAACACTCCCGTAACAATTATACTTTTCAATGAAGAGCCCATTTCAGTGTCCATACCGGTAAAAGTGGAACTAAAGGTGACAGAGGCTCCTCCCGGAGTAAAAGGAGACCGCTCCCAAGGGGGAACAAAAACAGTCACACTGGAAACCGGTAAAAAGATGGAAGTTCCTCTCTTTGTAGAAAGAGAAGAGATAATAGAAGTAAACACGGAAACGGGAGAGTATGTCAGGAGGATGCAGAAGTAAATAAGCGACGGTAAGTTGCATTGCAAGAAAGCGTTTCTCTATCTCCTATTACCACAAGCTTTCTTTTTGCTCTCGTAAGAGAAACATTCAGTCTGCGCATATCATTTAAAAAGCCGATTTCGCCTTTCTTGTTGCTCCTTACAAGAGAGAGTATCATTACCTCCCTTTCTTGTCCTTGGTATCCGTCCACCGTATAAGCCTCCATGCCGCACTTCCTTGTGATTAGCTCTGCTTGATCGTCATAAGGAGTAATTATACCTATATTCTCTTTTTTTAATCCTTTTGAAAGAAGGTTTTTTAATGTTTGCACAACCATCTCCGCTTCACGTTCATTATAGATAGAGAAAGAGTCTTTCTTTCTTTTTTCAAAGCGATCACTGTATATAGAAGTGTCAAAAATCTCAAAAACCACACTGTCTTGCACTCCCAGATCGCAAAGCGTTATATCTTTTACAAGAGAAGATGCTTTTAGCTTCCCGTCATAGAACTCATTTGAAGGAAAGCGCATAAGCTTCTCGTTCATTCTGTACTGCTCCTTTAAAAGAAGTGATGACTCCGGAAATCTTTTTATGAGCACCTTAAAAAGTGTTCTTTGTAATATCTCCGTACTACTTTTTAAGGTAGGTGGAAGTTGTTTATGATCACCTGCAAGAATAAAACGTGGAGCTTTTGAGAGCGGTATAAGAGAGCTGGGAAGCGTGGCCTGCGGAGCTTCATCCATCACAACAACATCAAACTCTCCTTCAATTGTAAAAGAGGAAGAGTTGGTAGAAACAACCACTTGCGCCTCGTTTATAATGCGCCTTGATATCTCTTCTTCCATGGCACGCGCACCTTCATAGTAGCCATCCGCCTTTTCGTTTAAAGAGATCCACTCCGCCATAGAGGAAACCTTGTGGGGAGAGAGTTTTCCTTTCTTTTTTGAAAAGTGCATCTCCATTATCTTGCGCTTGGGAAGAGTGGGTTTTTCATATTTTTGTTGCTCCTCTTTTGCTTCTTCCCCCATATCTCTTAACTTCTTAACAGAGGAGTAACTACCATCACTCTCCATGAGAGAGTGTAGCATCACATCCTTTAAAGAGCGTGATATTCTTGCAGGATGACCGATGCGCACAATGTTCACTTCTCCATAAAGCTCTTCTGCAAGATTGTCGGTAGCAACATTGCTCTCCGAAGTGGCAAGCACCCTATTTCCTTTTCTCACCTCTTGCCTTATTACTTCTGCCGCAGTTTTCGTTTTTCCGGTACCAAAGGGTCCATGAATTAAAAAGAAGTCCTCCGCTCTTAAGGACTCCGCAACCGCTTCTCTCTGCTCCCTATTTAGATCAACAGAGAGGTCTTCCTCTTCACCAAAAGAAGGACTCCTTTCTCCCAAAAAGAACTTCAAAACGCGCGCTCCTTCCTCGCTCAAGTTCTCCAGATTCTCATACATACGATAAAAAGTAGTATCGTTTGCGGAAAGATCAAGGCGCACTTCCCCGGAAAGAGGATTTTCTGTGGCAACTATAAAGTGCTTGCTTCCCGTTTCCGTAACAATTCCCTCGCTTACGCTCTTTCCAGCACTAATCGTTACAGAGTCCCCGATAGATATTTCAGAGAGTATCTCTTTTTTTCGAGTAAGCTTTACAAGTTTGTAGCCAAACTCTCCCCCAATAATCTTTGACTGTAAAGAGAGAACCGCCCTTCCCCTTTTTTCGCGTTCCTTTCCGGATATGCTGCGCATCTCTTTTTCCATCTCTTCCACTTCCGCCTTTCTCTCTTTTTGCAGCTCTTTTTTAAGATCTTCTATAAGCTCCTTCATTCTTAGAAAAGGGTCTTCTTTTCATCAAGCGCTTCATTTGCCATTCTGTCCGCTTCTTTGTTGTAGTTACGAGAGACCGCCTTAAAACTTACTTTTTTAAAATCAAGACAAAGATTCCAAAGCTTTAAAAATAAAGGTTGCAACTTCTCATTCTCTATCTTGTACTTTCCTTTCATATGATTTACAAGCAACTCGGAGTCCGACCTAAGCTCCACTTCCGTTTCCTTTGCAAGACTTTTTCCAAAAACAGATTTGAACTTGGAGAGCGCAAAAATAACCGCCTTGTACTCCGCTTCATTGTTTGTAAGACTATCACCAAGATACTCTTTGTACTCTTTTATCTTCTCTTTTTTTTCATTATAAAAAACGGCTCCTGCCGCTGCGGGTCCGGGATTTCCGCGTGCCCCGCCGTCAGTGTATATAGTTATTTTTTTCATAGAAGTAACTTGTAAGACACTTTTTAAATTTTTCTATGTTTTCATTTTTAAGATAAAAACCCGCTGCAGGATGGTGTCCTCCAAAAGATAAAAGACAATCCGAGCAGTGCTCCATTGCTTCCACGGCACTAAAACCGGAAGGAACACGCGCAGAGCCCTTGCTTACACTTTCTCCTTTGCTAAACACAAATACGGGCTTCTTTGTTCTGCTTATCACCTGTGAAGCAACAGCCCCTGCAAGGTCGGGCGGAAAACTTCCTCCTCCAAAGACAATTATATCTCCATGATTAACACCATCTATTATCTCCTCTGTTTCTTTTTTTATCTCTTCGTCTCTTTTGTTGCGCTTTTCAAACAAGGATTGCACTATCTTCTCTGCCTCCTTCTCCGTTTTTGCGGAAAGAAAAAGATAAGCATCATTTATCGCTCCTCTGTTCTCTGTAATATTTAAAAGTGAAACGGTTTTTTGGACAAAATCACTTTCTATCTTTCTGCGGAGAAGCTTTAATGCCGGTGTCCGGGGATTATCGAGTAATGGCAATCCTTCATCAAGTATTTCCTTGTTCTCTCCTTTTTGGGGAACCATATCAGCAACAGTGGCAAGCGCAACAAGTTCTATAAGCTCCCTACGCATAAAAGATATATCGCTCATCTCTTGTGCAAGAGAAAAAGTAACGCCCGCATTGGCCATCTCTTTGAAGTGATAACCGTCCCCTTTCTGCTTGGGGTCAACAATTACCTCTGCGTCCGGCAGTCCGTTCAACTGCTCGTGATGATCGACAACAATAAGACGAAAACCGGTTTCTTTAGCAGCACGGGCGCCTTCAAAGCTCGCTATTCCGCAATCAAGAGAAACAAGCAACGCAGGAGACTCATCTTGCATAAAAGAAACAGCATCAGGTGTCAGTCCGTGACCCCATCTGTTTATGTCAGAAATATAAACAGAAACACTTCCTCCCATGCTCTCTATTGTTTTTTTGAGAATGATCACAGAACAAACCCCGTCCAGATCGGCGTCTCCGAAAAGCACAACACGCCCTTTTTCGTTTAAGATCGCTTTTGCAGCCTTTTCTATGTTCTTCATAGCCCTTCTAGTCCCGGCATAGGGCTGTTGCTCAGATAAGCAAGAAGTGCACCTCCTCCGTAAGAAACGTGATCCATTTTATCGAGAAGTTCAAACTTGGAAAGAGCACTGATAGTATCTCCTCCTCCTACTATACTCAAAGCGCCGTGATTCCTTATAATACGATCTGCGATCTCCATCGTTCCCCTTTCAAAACTACTTTCCTCAAAAAGTCCTAGGGGGCCGATCCACACTATTGTTCCCGCTTCTTTTATGATCTCCCCATACATCTTAATCGTTTCCTTCCCTATATCAAATATGTCCTCATCCCCTCTTGTATTTCCGGGTCCCGTCTCTCTTATGTATGCCGTCCCCGTTCTGTCGGGAGAAGCGATAACATCTACGGGAAGATGCGCTTTGGGAGAAGTAAAATCAACCTCTTTTACTGCATCAATAACCTCGTCTTCCGGCAAAGGAAGACCAACCGAGATGCCTCGCACTACAAGTACCGCGTTTGCCAACTTGCCACCCAAAAGAACATGGTCGGTATGTTCTATAAAGTACTTGATAGCAGAGATCTTGGACTTTACCTTTGATCCTCCAATGATCATGACTATCGGTCTTTTGGCGTTTTTCTTTACCCTGTCAGCCATAGTAACCTCTTTTTGCAGGAGCATTCCCGCAGCAGAGGGAATAAAGCGCGATATCTTTGCAACAGAAGCGTGCTTGCGATGACAAACGGAAAAGGCCTCATTTACGTAAAAATCCGCCAAAGAAGCAAGCTTGCGCGCAAACTCTTCCGAGTTTTCTTTTTCTTCTTTGTAGAGTCTTACATTCTCAAGTAAAAGCACATCTCCTTTTTTCATTTGCGAGATGCGATCCTTTACTTTTTTGCCTATACAGTCATCGACAAAGTCCACTTCTCTCTTTACAGCACTTGAAAGATGATCCTTTACACAGTAAATACTTCCTTCCGGCAACTTAGAGCTTATCCTTTCCAGTAAAGGTTTTTTTTCGTTCATTCTCCTTTTTTTGGAAGGATTTCCAAGATGACTCATCACAATCACCTTTGCTCCTTTGTTAATGAGATGTTTTATGGTGGGAGCGGCTATCTTTATGCGTATATCGTTGCTTACACTTCCATCCTTGTTCAAAGGAACATTGAAGTCACAACGCACAAGAACGCACTTCCCGTCCACATTCATGTTCTCTATATTCTTCATTTTTTTCTCAACGCTTCTCGAAGCGCTTCTTTTAAACTTTTACTCTCTGAGGGCTCTTGTTGTTTCTTTTTGTGCTCCCGAAGAACCTCTTTTAGTTTGTTTGTTTCTTCTTTCTGCGGCTTCTTTTCTGTTTTAAGCGCCTCCTTTAAATTTTCCGCACTCTGTTCTTGTTTCTGTGGCTTACTCTCTTCTTTTTTAAGCGATTTACGGCAAGTCTTGCAGTAAGTGGGGCGTGTGCCATCCGGCACAAAAGGAACTTTTGTCTTTTTCCCGCACTTAGAACACTGCGCATCATAAACATCCTTCGTGCTTTCCACTACAGAGTTCTGGAAATCTCCCAGCCAACGTGAAAGCTTTTCCTCAACAACACTTCTCTCGGTAGCGTAACGCTCTATAGATGTCCTTATTATCTTGTCACGCACTTTTTCACTCTCTCCTTCCCACGGAGGTATGGTGGTAGCGGAAAAAGGTCTCCCGGACACACCATTAATCATCAGTTTTGCATAAATATTATACTTGGGCAAGTTTATGAGATCATCAACTTTAACATCGGGAGCAAACTCTTTTTCAAGCCTTTCCGCATCCTCTGATCCAACACGGAAAGACACTATCGTTCCCATGTTACCAAAAACGGCATCCTCCACTTCCTCCTCCATCTGAGATATGTACTGGTGACCGAGTATGAGCGACAAACGGTACTTGCGCGCCTCTGAGAGTATGTTCACAAAAGATCTCGTAGCAAAGTTCTGAAACTCGTCGATGTAAAGAAAAAAGTCTTTTCTCTCTGGCTCCGGGATCTCCACACGCGACATGGCGGCAAGTTGCAGCTTTGTAACAAGAAGCCCTCCCAGCAACATAGAGTTGTCTTCTCCTATCTTTCCCTTGGAAAGGTTCATGATAAGCACTTTGCGATTATCCATTATTTCACGCATATTTATGCTCGAAGTAACCTGCCCCACTATGTTTCTTATAAGCGGGTTTGAGATAAACTGCCCTATCTTGTTTTGAATAGCTGCTGTCGCTTCCACGGCGTACTGTTCACTGTAGCGCGCAAACTCGTTCATCCAAAAAGATTTTACCACCGGATCGGTAACTTTTTCGGTTACCTTGTTGCGATACTCTGTGTCCGCCATCATGCGATTTATTCCCAAAAGCGTAGAGTTGGGAGACTCCAAGAGCGCAAGGATAGTGTTATTTAGTATATACTCCATGCGCGCCGACCAGACATCGGGCCATATCTTCTTGAAAACACCCATAAGCCCCGAAGCAACAAGGTGACGATACTCCTGATCAACGCTCTCCATGACATTAAAGCCCATGGCATAACTCACATCAGAAGGATTAAAGTATATAACATCATTTATTCTTTCTTTGGGAACAAAAGACAAGACTCTCTGGGAAGCCTCTCCATGCGGATCAATAAACCCAACTCCTTCACCTCTTACTATGTCTTGGATGGCCATGTTCTCCAGCATAGCCGTTTTCCCCATGCCCGTTTTTCCAATAGCATAAAAGTGACGCCTTCTGTCATCACGCTTTATGCCAAACCTCCTTTGCTTGTTGCGAAAGTTGGTTATTCCGAAAAGTGTAATATCGTTTTCATTCATCTTCTTTTATGGGAAGATCATGTGGTGCTTCCCTCTTTCTTGCCTCTACGCGTTGAATAACGGAAGGCGGAGCAGTAATACGCGAAGGAAAGTGAAACAAGGAAGCGAGCTCCTCCGTATTAAGATAAAAGTAAGCGCCTTTTACGTTTTCCGGCCAGTACGCCTGCCGACGATCAACGGCGTTACGGAACATTCTCCTCTGTTTTAAATAAAGTCTTCTCTTCTGGAACCAGTAAAAGTCATACCAGTTCTGTTTTACCTTCGTTATCGTTTCTCCCCAAGGAATTATAGAGTTCATGGCAGGATTATTAAACTGATTGAAGTAACTCATAGGAACCTTAAACCTTCCTCCGAAAAACTTATCATTTCTCGCAAGATAAACAAAGCGCAGATTCACCTTAAACATCTGCTTAGAGATCTTTCTTTCTATCGCGGCAACGGTCTCTTTCTCACCGGGAGTAAGCATCATCTCCGGAGGATGCATCTTCTCTTCCTCTTTCTGAGGAGAAGATATTATGCCATGAACAAGCATGTCCCAGGCCTCTTTTATTATAAGCCCCCTTTCTTTGGGAGGCTTTCTTTTTACAAGCCTATCACGCTCCTTTCTTGCTTGTGTGACCACTCCACTCTCCCCATCAGTAACAGGATTTAACTTCATCTGAATCCAAACCTGCTCCCCTTTTTCCAGTAGCGACAAGCCTTCAAGAAGAGAGGATATAGGGTCGATACGCTTCTCTTCTTTTGCTTCTCTCTCCGTCTCAAAATCAACGTAAGTTCTTATAGGATAACAACTGGGAGCAACCATGGTATAATCCGCACCCAGTATCTTCCAGCGATCGTTGGGAATATCCTGAGGAACCTTTTTGGTGTAGTCCTGTACCTGCACTATCTCCGCATCGGGATACTGAGCATAGAGATGTGACTCGAAAACATTGCGCTGATTCTCCGGAATGCGGACAAGGAAGTGCGGGACCCCATCTATAGATGCTATCTCCAGCCCAAAAGAGAGAGAATACTCTCCCTTCCACCACTTCTCAAACCAGTTAGGAGGGCCATATATCTGCCAAAATCCCGCCAAAACAGAGTCCATGGCGCGGATAGGCTTCAATATCTCTCCCGGTATGCGTACCTCCAAAAGTATCGTCTTGGGCTTTTTGGTCATGTCCCACAAGATGTTGCGCCAAAAAAGCCAGTGATACTTAAACTTCGGCCAGAGAATAAAAGGTAGAGGGACCCACCACCATGTTTTAATAAAATCCCACGCAATAGGTAAGATATAAGAAAAAGTAACTGTCGCCACCTCTGCCGCTTGGTATACTATATCTTTAAGCAATGGTATATTTTCCATCATGGCTTCTTACGAAGCGCCTCTTGTTGTTCAAGTTCTGTACAATAGTGTTCTTTTTAACCATCCTTTGAGAGAACACTTTTTCGATGATCTCATCTTTCGTTAAAGGCCCTTCTTTTTTCAGTATATCACGGATGACGTCTTTTACTTCCCCCACGCTATAACCCCACTCCGAGAGAGCATAAACACCTCTCCCTACTAAAATAAAGCGATCGTCTTTTATAAGTTCATTGTGTACCGTTTGCGGATTCGCTCCTCCTATGAGACTGCACACTTGACGGAAGTGCAGAGGCCTTCCTTCTCTTTTCATCGCAAGATACGATTTGTCTTTTACGCCACGCGGATTAACTTCCGGCCAAGAAGAGAGCCCGAAGTTTCCGTCCTGCGTTTCACCTATCTTTTTTGATATCTCTAAGTAAGAAACAAGCTTCTCTTTCGGTATGCTATTTGAGGGATCAATATCCTCCACAGAAAGAACAGCGCCCTCCTGCATAAGCAACTTGCAAGCATGTTCAATGACTTCATTTGCAGAATAAAGAGAGTTCTCATTGTTGGTCCACAAGGAGTGTCTCTCTTCTGTTTCCGACATGCGCTTAAAGTACTCTCCTACACTTAAAAGAAATATGAGGTGGCTGTCCTTCTGCTCCTCTTTGGAAAGCGAGCGTACAAGTTTGTCTTCACGCTTTACTCCCCCGAAGCGCTCCATTTCATTATTTAAAGAAATAAAAACAGAGATCTTCTTTTTGGAGTTCTCCATAACTCTTCTTACGCCATCCCTCTCTATCTGTCGCACTCTTTCACGCGTTATGCCATACTCCTCTCCTATCATCTCCAGAGTCTCTCTTCTGTGTCCGTGAAGCCCGAAACGACGCACAAGAACCTCCCTTGTTCTTTCTGGGAGGTCTGCCAATAAGGAGTGCGATATTTCGTTGTACTTAAACATGTTCCTACTTTTATAAAATATTATTTGCTTTTTGTCAAACTATATAACAGAGGCCCTGCAAGAAACACGGAAGAGTAGGTTCCTATCGCTATTCCGACAATAAGCGCAAGCATGAAGTAGAAAAGCGTAGAAGCTCCCATAAGAAGAACGGCAAGAAGTACAAGTATTGTGGTAATAGAAGTGGCAAGAGATCTTCCGAGCGTCTCCGTAAGACTTCTGTTCACTATCTTGTAAAATCCTTTTTCCGTTCCCCTCTCTAGGTTTTCACGCACCCTGTCAAACACCACCACTGTGTCATTTATAGAATATCCAAGAGTAGTTAGTATAGCCACCACAATAGGTATCGTCATCTGCACTCCGTAAAAATGCCCCAAGACAGAGAACAATCCCACCAGTATAAGTACATCGTGCAAAATAGCGACTCCCACGGCAACCGCGCCGTATCTGCCAGAGTTTACGAGCTGCTCCCCTCTAAAACTTATAGCAACATAAATAATCACCAGAAGAGAAGCGATGAGTATAACTGTTACGGATCTACTTCTTAGCTCTTCTCCTACCGCTGGCCCTATCGCTTCAAAGTACTCTTCTTTAGCCCCTTCCATAGCGGAAGATATCTTTTCATAAGTTTCTTCATCGGCAGAAGAGGTGCGCACAATAAAGCGATCCTCTTCCATGTGTTGCACACGCACATCTTTCACTCCCGCCTGAACAAGACTCTCTTCTATCTCACTTACAGAGGGACGCTCTTCTTCATAGTATCCCTCAAACACACTTCCACCAGAGAACTCTATTCCCGGATTCACACCCCAAAAAAAGAGTGAGAATACGGAAAGTAAAACAAGCAGCAGAGAGAGTGCGTAATAAAACTTCCTGTGTTTTATAAAATCAATAATCTTTATAACCATAGCTCTTCCTTTTTACCGAGCATACTGTCCGCGGCAAGCATAAGAAGAAAGCGTGTCACTATCATCGCAGAAAACATGCTTACCAAAATACCAAGCATTAAAGTTACCGCAAATCCTTGCACAAAACTGGTAGCAAACAGAAACAACATCAAAGCAACAATAAGCGTAGTAAAATTCCCGTCCCTTATAGACGGCCAAGCCCTTCTAAAGCCTTCGTCTAAACTTTCCGTAATACTGTTCCCTTTTCTTATCTCTTCACGTAACCGCGAAAAAATAAGTATATTAGCATCGATCGCCATTCCCATGGAGAGAATAAAACCTGCTATTCCGGAAAGCGTAAGAGTTATCGGTATAGTCTTAAACAAAGCAACCACTATAAGTCCGTAAAAGAGAAGCGAAAAGATGGAAAGAAGACCGGGAAGGCGGTAAGCAACCACCATGAACACACATATCGCCAAAAATCCCCAGATCGCCGCCATTACAGAGAGATGTAGAGACCTCTCTCCAAGAGAAGGTCCGATGCTCTGCTGAGAGATAAGGTTCATAGGAATGGGAAGCGCTTCTTGCAAGCTTCTTGCTATCTCTCTCGCCTCTTCCTGTTGAAGGTTTCCGCTTATCTGTGCTCTTCCCTCCGTTATCACCTCTTCTACCGTTGCCTGTTGGAGCATCTCATCATCAAGAAAAGTAGCTAAAGGACGATCTACGTTGCGCTCTGTTATCTCTCTTAGCATCTCCGCACCCTCGTTATCAAACTCAAGAAGTATCATCGGTCTGTTTGTAGAGTAGTCAACTTCCATTCTCGCATTACGCAGATTTCCTCCTGTAAGCCCCGTAGGCTCAAAAAGATCATCGGAAAGAAGTATTTCAAGCCCCTCAAACTCTTCCTCTTGCAGTAGTGCAAAATCTTCTTCCGTAAACTCCCTAAACGGCTTTCCTATTATCTCTTCCGCCTCCTCTTCTCTTTCTTCTCTTTCCTGTTCAACACCCTCCGGTATTTCACGAAACTCAAGAAAAGGAGTCTCTCCTATTTTGCCTATCGCTTCTTCTAGGTCATGAACTCCGGGAATTTCCACCACGAGACGCTCTCCCTTAACCTGCACAGCAGTCTCTCCTATTCCAAATATATCTATACGCCGCTCTATTACGTTGCGCAAGCCCTGCATACGTTCTCCTACTTCGTGCTCCGGGACGTCACTAAGGTCCGCCTCATAAAGGAGGTATGCTCCACCCTGAAGATCAAGTCCTAATTGAAAATCTCTCTCTTCCATCTGTGGAAGCGAGAGGTGCGCTTTATCGTTTAAAAACTCTATCCCGCGATTAATATGCGCGGGAAAAATTGCCATATAAGCGAGAAACGCTAGAAATATCAGCAGTATTGCCGTTACTTTCTTTTTAGTCATATTTTTTGAGTATAACACTTTTTCTTGTCCTGGTCAAAAAAGGAGGGAGGACCTGAAACAAGTCCTCCCTTGTTAAAAGGAAGTTACATGCGGAAAGATCTTATCATGATCCATAGCCCAATCAAGGCAAAGCCCATGACAAGAAGCATTCCCAGCAAATCTGGCTCTACAAGGTACAAAACCAATATGGCCGCTGCAACGACCAAATAAGGTGCAAGAGACCTTATGGTTTTCTTTATGCTGTCTCTCATTCCGTGGAATATATCCGGAATGGCAAGTCCCAGCATAATGCACCCTGCTACAGAGAGAATAGTCAAGAGAGGATCCCAGTAAAAGAATCCCCACGCTCCGACCGCCCCAATCGCCAGCAGCGCAATAAACTGCCACACGAGGCGCACTGTAAGGCGGAAAAGAAGCGCAAAAGCTATCACGGTTAATACTATCAGTTCCATTGCAACCTCCTTTTCTCAAAAATGAACTGTTATGACTTAATTATGACACAAAAGTGTGTTTATGTCAATTAATCTCTCTTTCTTCTTTGCTTTTCATTAAAATACACTCTACCCCTAAGTCTTCCACTCCTTTTTTAAACCCCTTGCTGTCAGCGGGAATCATGTTTTTGCCCCACATAAAGTAGTCATAGTGACAAGGAATAACCTTTTTTGGTTGCATTAAACGTACAGCTTCAACAGACTTGCTTTCATTCATAGTGTTTCTAAGCAAAATGCCTCCTATAGGAATCATTAACAAGTCAGGACTCATTCCTTTCCACTCTTCTTGTAAAAGAGTATCTCCAAGGTTAATAACCGATCTCTCCCCTACTTTGATTTCAAATCCTATAGAACCTTTTGCAAAATTAATATTGTCTTTCTCCATTCTTAATAGCCCGAAAAGAAACCTGATCGTTCCGTGATTTTTTACTTCCCCTGCTTCCTCTTTTTTATAAATCCTCTTTGAGAAAAGAAATATCTCTCTTTTAGGATGATCCCCTTCTGTTAAGTAAGCTTTCATTTCAAACACTCCCCATCCCAAGCTTATCTTAAAAGGACCATGTTTTGTCTTTACTCCTCTTACCTTTACTTCCCCGAGATCAACAAAATCATCTACACCAATCACATATAAGTTCTCAACTCCTTTTTTATAAAACTCTTCAGACAACTCTTCTCCACAAAAAACCTTTGCACCGGTTTTCTTGGCCATAGAGATAGCATAACCAAAGTGATCAAAATCACCATGAGTAACAAAGATATGCGTAACACCTTCCCATTCTGATTTAGGGATTAAACTGTAAGGTTTAATTAAAAAAAGACCCGTTCCCGGGTCAATAGCAATCTTTGCTTTTCCTTTTTCAATAATAAAAGCGTTTAGTCCGTAATATCTTATCTTCATTTTATGACGACCCCATTACTCTTACCATGGAACAGTAGCGCTCCAGTTCTTTTGTTACTTTTTCATTTAAAACGGCATCCACCTCTAAAAAGAAGTAGTAATCCCAAGGCCTCAGATGAGAAGGAACGGAGTGTAGCGAGGTAAGATTTAGTTCGTGCTGTGCAAAAACGTGAAGTATGTCACGTAACACCCCCACTCTGTCATAAACCGCAAGAAGCAGAAGCGTTCTTCCGGAAGAAGGGTGCTTTACATCCCTGGCTATAAAATAAAACTTGGTGATATTGTCTTTATTGTCTTCTATTCCTTCTTCGGAAACAGACATATCATACACCTCTCCCGCTATACGGGGAGCTATAAATCCCGTCTCCTCTCCTCTTTCTTCTTTCATAGGAGCAGTGGTGGAAGAAGACTCTTTAAACTGCACACCGGGTAAGTTTCTCTCTACCCAGCGACGACACTGACGAAACGCTTGGGGATGTGTTTCTATCACCCTCACCTTCTCTTTGTCTCCAAAAAAGCACTGACTGATACTTATCTCACACGACCCAGCCACCTTTAAAGGATAGTCAATGAGGCAGTTTATCGTTTCTGACACTACACCTTCCGTAGTATTCTCTGCAGGAACCACTCCTATCTCCACTCTTCCGGAGTTAACCGCCTCAAAAACATCACGTATCGTTGAACAAGCAACATGACGATCCGAAAAAGTGTTTGCTGCCTGATGGGAAAAGGTTCCTTCCGGTCCCAAAAAAGCAGTAAGAGCACCCTTTATCTGTGAAGCCCCTCGCGCAGCGCGCGTTCTCACAGGTTGACTCTCCACTACACTCAAAACTTCATTTGACTTTGCCTCCGCCACCTTCTTGAAGCCTTCAAGAGAGCTAGAAGTCTTTTTGAATATCTCTTTGAATCCTTCTCTGTCCTTTTCTTCCACCTTACGCGCTAAGTCACGTACTTGATCTTCAAACTCACGCATAATTTCGGGGAAATAAGGGTTGCCTATCTCCAGCTCCGCATAAAGGTCAGGACTTTGAGATAACACTCTTCCTAATATAAGGCTTTGCAAACGAAAAACAGGTGTCAAGAAGGAGTCGTTTATCTCGTGAAGAGTTATCGTACGTGCCAAGCTGATGTTTGCAAAGTGTACCAGTGCTTGTATGAGAGCCATCTGCTTGTCATGCTCTTGTGCATCAATCTCGATGATCTCCGCCCCTTCTTTCTTGAACATACTTTTCATAAAATCGGTAAGCTCTCCTTCTTTCCCGGCAGAACAAAATACCACGTTTTGACCTTTCAAGCTACTTGCCAGCGGACCAAAAAGAGGATGAATACCAACACACTCCGAACGACAATCCTTCATAGCGGAAACAGGACCTTTCTTAAGAGAGGCAATATCACAGAGAAGCGCATCCTCTCTCATATTTTCCTTTACTTCCTCTATTACTTCTTTTGTATGCAAAAGAGGTACAGAGACAATAACTATATCGCTACGAGAGGCAAGATCAGAGTTTGAGAGCTTTGTGCCGTAATCAGAGACAATAACATCAAAGCCACGAGACAGAAAAAAGTCTTTAAACCAACACCCCATTCTTCCTTCACCTCCTATTATTCCGATTTTTTTACGCATACAAGAATCATAGCAAACTTTTGCAACAATTAAAAAGGCCTCGAATCTCTTCGAGGCTTTTTTTCTTAAACCTTTTTTGGCTCATGGAACCACTCTCCTTTCTTTAGGAAAATGACTCCCTTGGCCGCATTTATAGCATCTTCCCACTCTACGTAGGGGCAAAAGAATCCTCTCACTCTGGCGGGAGAGCATCCCACGGGAGTACCACCAATGTGAATAACAGCGGGGCGCCTTAGAAGGTCCGCCGCAGAAAGATAGAAGTAGTAAAAAAGATAATCTTCCGCCGCAACAACGATAACTCCGGGAGCTATCTCATAAAAGTTTCCGGTAAAGTTGTCGCCAGAAAACAACTCAAAGTTACGACGTACCTCCCTTGAAAGTGCATGACTATCCATCTATTCTACTCCTCTATTAGTTTCTGCTTAAATTTCGCGGGACTCCGGAAGAAATCCAGACTTTCTCCGTTTCTTTGCTGCAGAGCGCCGTTTACTTTGCCTATAATGCTTTTCCAATCGATCCTTGTTTTCCAAGCAAGACCGTAAATCTTGCCCTTTTTTTCATTGTTAATTTTCCAGCCATTTGCCGCTCCCTCCTTTACAACTACTTTTGAAGATTCAAAAAAGCAGTGCCAAACACCTCCTTTTTCTGGGACAACAACAACGACTCCGGGAGCAATAACGTAAATACTTCTGCTCTCATATCCGGAAAAAATCTTGCTCATGCGCGACAGATGCATGATCGCTTCACTTATGGCATCCATAAGCACCTCCTTGTTTTATAAGGTTCAAGACGTAAGTAACGTTATTAAAACATATTTTTTATTAAAAATCAACCTAGTGTATGCGAAACTCCACCACCTTTACTTCTTTCGTGGGGTCCATGCTTTGGCGCTCACACTCACGCAACACTTTTTCTGTATCACAGAAACCCCTCTCCTCCATCTCTTGCGGTGCGATTTCATACGTCTCCACCACCTGCGCTTCCGCAAAACTGGTTTCCGTTCCACTGTTTATAAAATTGAGATGATCACCGATCTGTATGTTTTGATCATCAGAAGAAAGACACAAGAACTCTCTATTGCCGCTCAAGATCTCTTGTACTTCTCCCTGATCAAAGTATAGCTCTTTCATTTTCCACAACACTTTTTATATTTATTTCCACTACCGCAAGGACAAGGATCGTTCCTTCCCGCCGCCGCTTGCGGTTTTGCTTTTATAGTAACACGCGATCTCTCTGCAGGACGTGTGCTCTTGACGCGAAATATCCTTTCCGTGATCTCTTTGTCTATACTTTCCATGAGATGATTAAAGTAGTACTGTCCCTCTCTCTTGTACTCGATCAACGGATCACGTTGACCGTACGCACGCAGACGCACCGACTCACGTAACTCGTCCATCATGGAAAGATGCTCTTTCCATAGAAAATCCATCGTGTGCAAAGCTACAAACTTTTCCACTTTACGCATATTCTCTTCTCCCAGCTCCTTCTCTTTCTCTTTATACTCTTTCTCCGTACGTCCCTGCCTTTTTATTATATCAATCATGAAAGAGCGTAGATCACCTTCTCTGCGCAAAATCTCGTCTCTCATGGAGTAAAACTTATTACGGTGTTTGAAAAGCACTTCATCATACTGCAAAATGTGCTTTCGAGCATCAAAGTGACGCCCCTCCACTTTCTTTTGAGCGGACTCTATTACGTTTGAAACAAACTTCATATCTATCGCCTGCTCCTCGGGAAGATTGAAGCGATCCATAAGGTCCTGTATCTTCTCTCCCGCAAATATTCGCATAAGATCATCTTCCAGAGATACGTAGAACTGACTCTCTCCGGGATCTCCTTGCCTTCCACACCTACCACGTAGCTGATCATCTATTCTTCTTGCTTCGTGACGCTCCGTGCCGAGAACAAAAAGGCCTCCTGCCTGACGCACTTTTTCCGCTTCTTCTTTGTCGGGAGGATTACCACCCAAGATTATATCCACTCCTCTTCCCGCCATGTTCGTGGCCACCGTAACAGCACCAAAACGTCCCGCCTGCGCAATTATCTCCGCTTCTTTTTCATGATTCTTGGCGTTAAGTAGACGGTGCTCCACTCCTTCTCTTTTAAGCATCTGTGATAATGTCTCGTTTTTCTCTATAGAGATAGTTCCGATAAGCACCGGTTGACCATTGGAGTGTCTCTTTTTAACTTCTTCCACTACAGCATTGAACTTTGCTTTCTCTGTTTTATACACTCTATCCGAAAGAGATCTTCTTATAAGTGGCTTGTTTGTCGGTATAACCACCACTTCCAGTCCATACACCTTAAACAACTCTTCCGCAGAAGTCTCCGCTGTGCCGGTCATACCCGCAAGACCTTCATACATGCGAAAAAGATTCTGGAAAGTAACACTTGCCATGGTGTCCGACTCCGGCTTTATCTCCAACCCCTCTTTTGCTTCCAGTGCTTGGTGCAGTCCTCCGGACCACCTTCTTCCGGGCATGAGCCTTCCCGTGGAATCGTCTACAATAATTATCTCGCCATTTTTTATGACGTAGTGTATATCCCTTTCATAGAGCGGTTTTCCCGTTTCCGCACTCTTTGCCTGTGCACGGAGAGCCTGTTCTAGGTGATGCAAAGAGTTTATACCCTTCTCTTCATATATATTGTCCACCCCCAACATGTCCTCCACCTTTTTAATGCCTTCCTCTGTGAGCGTAACGGTCTTCTCTTTCTCTTTTACTTCGTAGTCCTGTACAGCAACAAGCTTGGGAACAAGACGAGAAAAGTCAAGATACATCTGCTTCTTATTCTTGAACTCTTCACCTTCTTCCGGCACGGATATAACAAGGGGCGTGCGTGCTTCGTCTATGAGGATAGAGTCCACCTCGTCCACGATGGCATAATTAAATCCACGTTGCACACGGTCCTCAAGGCTCATGACCATATTGTCCCTTAAGTAGTCAAACCCAAACTGATTGTTTGTTCCGTAAGTTATATCAGCGCCATAAGCCTCCTTGCGCGTGCAAGGACGCAGGAAATCCTCTTCCACTCGAAAAGATCCCAGCGTATCTCTGACATCATCTTTCTCTTCTTCGGTTCCCGATTTGTACTCCGGATCGTAAATAAAGGACTGTTTATCATTTATGCAAGCAACACTAAGTCCCAAGTAGTGATATATCTGTCCCATCCACACCGTGTCCCTGCGAGCAAGATAGTCGTTCACCGTAATTATGTGCACTCCTTTCCCGGGCAGGGCATTGAGATAAGCGGGAAGCGTGGCGGCAAGCGTTTTTCCTTCACCGGTCTTCATCTCCGCTATCTTTCCTTGGTGAAGAGCTACTCCTCCAATAACCTGCGAGTCGTAGTGAAACTGATCAAGCGTCCTTCTTGCGGTTTCACGTACCAAAGAAAAAGCTTCCGTAAGAAGGTCATCTAACGGTTCTTTTTGAGAGCGCTCTCTTAACTTATTTGACCTTTCCAGCATCTCTTCCGAAGAGAGATCTTCTAAGTTCTCGGCGTTTATGTTGTCCAGCAGGGGTTGTATCTTCTTTAGCTGTTTTTCATTGGGATCCCCGAATATTTTCTTTAAAAAAGACATACTACTTATTTCTCTTTTCTTTCGCTTCCTTTCCTCCTTTCTTGGAGAGGTCTTGTACCTTCTCCTTGTACCGTCTTACCGCTTTCTCCAAACTTTCACGCGTTTTATCAATAGACTCCCTGAGGGTTTCCGCACTCCCTTCCGCTCTTATCGTCTTGCGGGGAAGCTTTAGATGAACCTCTGTGCGATACTCTGCTCCGGCAACCTGTTCTAGTTCTACCTCCATAATGATGCGATCCGCTTTCTCGCCTATCTTCTCTCTGTCCTCTTCTTCTTTCTCTACCATGTGAGGAATAAAGCGCGTCACAGAAAATAACTTCTTTTCTACATACTCTTTCACGTACTCGGAAACTTCTACATTTTTTGATCTTATTGATATCTCCATATATTTTAATATTAGTTTTTGTTTATTTTACCACTACTTCATCATCAGGTCTACCTCCTCTTCTATCTCCACGCCAAACCTCTTTTTCACCTCTTTCTTGGCAAGATCTATAAGATGCTCCACGTCCTCTCTTGTCGCCCCACCGGTATTTATAATAAAGTTGGCGTGCTTCTCTGATATCTGCGCTCCCCCCTTCTTTTTTCCTTTTAGCCCACACTGCTCTATTAGATAAGCGGAAGAGACATCTCCAGTATTCTTAAAAACACTGCCGGCAGATGGTTCAGAAGGATGATTCTCTCTCCTTAACGCGAGAAGTTCTGCCATGCGATCCGCACCTCCCTCCCCTTTGGGAACTCTCATCTCCGATGAGATTATTACAAGATTTCCCTTTCGCTTAAATACGCTGTCGCGGTATGCAAAACGGCACTCCTCGTTTGTAAGCTGCAGCTCTTCAATATTCTCGGTATCTATGGCAATAACATTTGTTACAAGCTCCGCCATGGATCTCTCAAAAGCTCCCGCGTTACCGTATATCGCTCCTCCCACAGTGCCCGGCACACCGGCGCCCCACTCTATACTTACCGCCCCCTTGTTTGTAAGCTCACGTGAAAGCCATACAAGTGATACACCGGCATCGGCAAAAACGGTAAACCCGCTTCTATCTTCCTCTATAGAGCACTCTTTCATATCCATCTTTATCACCACCCCTCCATACCTTTTTGCGGGAACAGTGTTGCTTCCCGCACCGAGAATAAAAAAAGGCAGACCTTTCTCTTTGGAAAAAGATACCGCCCTTATAAGCTCTTCTTCGTTTTTCGCCCTAAGAAAGTAGTCCGCCTTTCCGGGAATACGCATGGTGGTGTACTTATCGAGAAGAACGTTTTTTTGTAGTTCCATGATCTTTATGCAATAAAAAGGACAGGAAGCGTTAACTCCGAGTCTAGTGAGTGCATGCCTTCCTGCCCAGTGTTATTCTAGCAAAGGGGATTTCCTTGTCAAGTATAAAAAAAAGAAAGGCAAAATCCTTTCTTGGCAAAAGCAAAAAACCTCGCTCGAGTGAGGTTTTTTGCCGACTCGAAGCAACCCCTTTCGGATATGCACTCACTATCAGAATGATAGCAGAGAGGCTTATTAATGTCAATAGCGATCTTTCCCCGCTTTTCGTGAGAGTAGGTATGACAGATATCCCGCTCCCATAAGCAGAAAACCGGCCACGATAAGTGTTATCGGCCACCCTACAGTATCGGCAAAGTGACGCACAGAAACGTTAACAATAACCCCCGCAAGGAGAACTCCTCCACAAATAACAAGTATCTTCCTTTGCAGATAAACTCCCAGAGAGATGATAATAAGCACGAGAAGCGCGGAAAAGAGATCCCACAGTCCGCCGTACATTTCACCAAACCAAAAGAAAGGAACAACAAGGGAAAAGGATCCCAAAAAGTACAACACACCGGATAACTTCCTCTGAGAGAATAATTTGCCAAGAAATATATAAGATATTCCCAAAACAGAAGTGAGGGCGAAAAAGAAAGTCTCCGGATTTTCTCTTGCCGCAAACCGATCCAAGAAAAACTCTGTCGAGAATATTAGATAAGGTATCCAGGTAAGAGCTCCTACGGCAACAAGCAGAGAAGCAGAGCGTACATCTCTCTTTGCTATAAAGAACAGCAAAGCGGCGGCAATAAAGAGAATGCCGGTAACAAGGAACGCTCCCATAAGAGAGAAAACCACTCCCGCCACGAGAGCAACTCCTCCGGCAAAAGAAAATACAACGCGTTGCAAAAAGTTCCCCGCCATTCCGACTACAAACACAAGCAGCGCACATATAACGTAGTAAAGATTTGAAGAGTATATCTCACCCAAAAAGATAAAAGGCACAGTGAGCATCACACTTCCCAACAAGTAAAGCAGTGTAGAAAGTTTTGGCCTCGGAAAGTAGTAAGCAAAAAGAGCATAAAGGATACCAATAAGAGAAGTGAGATAGGCATAAAAAGATCGCGGCTCATCTACTGTGCGGTGCAGTCCTTCTTGTATAACATTAAGAGAGATAAAAGAGTAAAAGACATAAGTAAGTGAAGCAATAACAAAGAAAAGATAAAAGGAAGAACGACGTATAAAGAAAAGTCCCGCAAACATGAACGTTAGAAGAAGGGAGACGGAAAGAAAGACGCCCGGAGTGATGTCTAAGTCGGCAACCTCTCTTACAAAGACAAATCCTCCCACTCCCACAAGAGAAGCGGCAATAACAGAGAGAGCATCCCTCAGCACATGCATCCCTTGTGAACGTATCTCAAGAAAGAGAGTAAGCAAGAACACTGCAATTCCCAATCCAAACGTAAACATCACTCTTAGTGTAGATCCGATATCTCCCCAGTACTGCAAAAGAAGAAGGAGCACTCCCGTAATAACGATAAGTGCTCCGATACCGTAAGAGACGCCAGCGATCGCTTTGCGTCCCGCAAACGGCTTGCTCTCGCCACTCTCCTTTTTTATGACAGAAAGAAGCTCTTCTTTGCTGAACTCTTCTTTTCTCTCCCTTATCTCATTTAATATCTCTTCCTTTGTTCTTTGCATATTACTTTACCCACCCGATAAGGGTGAATCTATGAGAACTACGATCCAAGTCTAGCTTGTATCCTTTACTGTTCTTTTGAGCATAAAAACCACTGTATCCCCTTCCGCCAAAGAGGCTCTGCAGTCCACTTCTACGACGATACTCCACTTCAAATCCTTCCGGAGAATCTTCCATTAATGTAAGCTGCTGTGCCTCTCTTAGTGATATCTCTTCTTCTCTGTCATCTTCCATATGGTAGCGCCACAAAGCGACATCGTCATCATCTTCCGTTTGCAGTATGCCCCGCTCATCAATGTAATAAGGGTTTGTTCTGTTTTCTATAAAGATAAAGTCGTTCTCCGGAGGTTCAGGTCCCGACAAAAGAACAAACAGAAGTGTTCCTATTATGAATATCAAAGGTGCTCCCAGAGCCGGTATAAGTGGTAAGTATTTTTTCATCGTGTTATAAGATCATTTATAAACGACCTAGTGGACGGTCCTACGTATCCCGTTCCACTTGTCAGCCCCAAAGGGGCAAGTATCTCGTTTTTGTGGAGTTCTTGAAATCGCGCAACCGCATCCCGGGTAAGCGACAAGAAGTTCCCCGTTACAAGTCCTTCAGGGTATATCTCTTCTCCCTGTGCTTTTAGTATCTGCTGTAAACAGGCCACCTCTCGAGAGTTTGTCATTCCCACACTCAAGTTCTCCGTTATCCTTTCACAGGGAAGCGATTCTGCAACGATACGCGCACGCAGATAGGAAAGCTCTCTTTTAACTTCCTCTATCTGTCTTAAAAGCTCTCTTACGCGCTCCTCTCTGGTCATCTCTTCTGACTTTCTTTTTATATCCACTTCCCAAGAGAAGTAGTGCGAAGGGTTAGGTCCATTAAAGCCCTCGTGCCTGCTTTGCAGAGAAGGAATGATGGTGAGCGAAGAATACTCCTCTCCGAACTCAGAAATATTTATCTCTCCTTTTCCATCATCAGAGAGGTCTATAAAGTCCAGCTTACAGTTCTTGTTATTGTTCTCTTTGCAGAGCACATAAGGAACTTCAAATCTGTTCTCGTTATTCCCATCAAAGCGGAAAGAGAGATGTCCTTCTCCTCCCACAATACGGTACCAGTTACCCGCCCAATCCTTGGTATTGTATCCTACGGAGAGCGACCCTCTCTCGGTAAAAGGAAGTATGTTCGTTTTGGGACGGATCGTAAGATCGGAGAGGTGCTCATTTTTATAACAGTAGTACTCTCCCAGAGAGCAATCATTCATATAGACCGCTATCGTCCAATCTGTAAAGATATCGGAAAACGACTTGTCGTATCCAAGAGAGTCAAGCGCATAGTCAATACTCGGTATACCCACAAGAGAGGACTTCAAAGACTTCTCTAACACCTCTACTCCGTAGTGATCGACAAGATACTGTCCAAAAAGTGTCACCGATCCATAATCCGCGTTCCTTCCTTCCCACTCTGTGAGAGGGTTATCGGGGTTGGATTTGAAGTTATTCACTCTTCTCTGTAAATTACTGCCCTCATACTCCTCATCATAACCAAGAAAGGTGGGCATATACTCCGCACGTAACTCGTTTAGCCACACCTCTTCTATCACACCGTGTTCACGATTCTTTTGCGCAAAAGTAACAAGATGCATGAACTCATGTCCCAGATCAGCGGGAAGAAGAGGTTCTTCTATCTTGTTACTGCTAAGATAGAGAAGATTTCTTTCATTGGAGTTTTGCACTTGGCGTTCACTGTACTGGTCCGCGGAGTTGAAGTACCCTCCTACTCCACTGGGCATCTCGTGAAAAAGGACGGATATTCGTCTCTCATCGCTTATCCTGTGGTCGGGTTCCGAGCCAAAAACGGAGGTTATCTGGTCATATATCTCTTTTTCGAACTTATTACCGAGACTATAAATTATACTCTCATACTCGCTCCTTTTGTCGCTTGAAAGATCCTCCCACCAGGAAGAGTCCACGTAAAAATGTAGTTTGTTGGTCGTTTTTTGCAGATGAGCATCTATTTTTGAGCGTCCGTGTCTGTCATAGCTTTCATCAACAAAAAACTCTTCTGAGCTATCCGAAAAAGCCCCTGCTGTCAAAGGGAGTGCAAAAACAACCAAAAGCAGTATTTTAATGCTTCTTTTCATTGCTACTTATGATAACCGATATTTAAAAACCATGCAAACTAACTTCCGAAAAGCGATATGAAGCGGTAATAAGCCATACCGAGATACTCGTGCACCGCCCTGTCAGCATTCCTTATACTCTGCGAGTGAGGCATAAAGTCCAGCACACCGTAGCTCATCCTCTTCCTTTTAAAGTCTGCCGCGGAAGGAATGGGTTCTGCGTTGTGTCTTTCAAACTCTCTTACGGAACGTGTCATATGATAGGCAGAAGTAACAAGGAAGAACGGCTCCTCTCCAACTATCTTGGAGACGTTCTCCACGTTCTCTTTTGTGTTACGTGACTCTCCTTCTATCGTAATTATCTCTTCCGGAATCCCACGATTCATAAAAAAGTTTTTCACGGCAAGCGCTTCTGTGCTGCTTTCCAGTATGGGGTCAGTTCCCGATATGATTATCTCTTTGTTGTGTCCGGAGAGATGTGATATCCGCAAAACCTCGCTTCCACGCAGTACGTTTGCCTCTCTTCCTCCTAAAAGAAGAACGATCTTGTTTGCCTCATCTATGTCCTCCACTTGCTTGTAGTTCTTTTCTAGAGGATACAGCAAAAGATCGCTTGTCGGTGTAAGGGAAAAAAGAAAAAGCGCCGCAACAGAAAAGATAAATATCTTTTTGCCACACTGCTTTTTTAGAAGAAAAAGAACCACTCCCAGGATAGCAAGGAGTATAAACAGTGTGCCGGGAAGCAGGGCGCTAGTTAATAGCTTAAAAAAAGTCATACAGTAACTATATTACCACCTTTCATTTTTTTGTTAAAGAACAGTCTTTAGAAATATGACAACATCCATAAGAAGGGTTCTGTTTTTTATATAATAAAGGTCATACTTGAACTTCTCTTTTGCCTCTTCCGTAGAGGTAGACGGCTTATAACATATCTGCGCCCACCCTGTTATGCCGGGACACACCATGTGCCGTAAATTGTAAAAAGGTATCTCTTCTTCAAACATGGAAGCCGTCCTCGCCCACTCCGGGCGCGGCCCCACAATGGTGATATCTCCTTTGAGAAGATTGTAGAACTGCGGGAACTCATCAATGTGCAGTTTTCTTAAAACTTTTCCTACGGCGGTCACCTGATTCTCTTCTTTCTCTCTCCAAGGGTTATCACCTTCCTCTCTTTCTCTCATAGTACGAAACTTATAGAGAGTAAATCTCTTGCCTCCCCTTCCCACACGCTCTTGCTTGAATATTACGTCTCCCTTAGAGTTTATTTTTATCGCCAGATATATAATCGGAAAAAGCACTCCTGTAACAAGAAGACCCACCAAGGAGATCAGTATATCGCATATTCTCTTTAAGATCTCTCCCGCTTTGTTCCTTTTACGAGAAACGTTCTCCAGAAACCACAGCTCGTCGACAGAGTACAAGGGAATCTTTCGTGTGACCTCTTCATAGAAGTGGGAGAACTCCATATACTTCATTCTCAGAGGAAGAGAAGCAAATATGCTTTTTATAAAACTCTTGTCGTTTCTCACTTCCGGAGTAAGCACGGCGACGTCCGCTCTTTTGGCGTACTCTTCCAGTTCCCCGAAGGTTCTTATCACTTTATCGGTAATAACCTCTTTTTTGGTAAACACGGCAATAATCTCGTATCCCAGATGCCCCATCTCTTTGTCCGCCACTTCTTCCACTTCCGGACAACTCCCCACAATTATCACCTTGTCCTTAAAGTTGTTCCTTCCGTAAAAAAAGGAGAACAGATAACGCCACAGTGTAAGTAGTACAGCGGCATTTATGCTTGTTATTATAAGCACGGCACGAGGAGTAAGGTCTAGCTCGGGGAGAAGATAGAAGTATGCCGTTCCGGACAGTATCGATAAAAACAAAAAGACAATGATGTTCTTGAGATATAGCAGCTTGTTCTTGAAAAAAAGAGGATCATAGAAGTTACAGATAAAAAGAAAAGCTATCCATACCAGAAAAAGGGCTCCAAATGGTGCAAGCAACGGTCCGTAAAGATTCTCTCCCGGAAAGGAAAAGTTGCGCACTAAAAGCGCCAAGTAGAGAGAGGCGTAGAGAAGCGCCACATCTCCCAGTAAGACAAAAAACGCATATATCTTCTTCTTGCTCATCGCTAAAGATTATAGCATTTTAACGTTTTATTCACCACCAGTTCATCCTTAAATTCACGTTCTATCTTCTCTCTGGAGCGTTTCCCCATGCTCTCTGTGTCACTGTCCATAACCATCCTTATCTTCTCTGATAGATCCTTTGCATCCTGGGGCTTTGCAAGGAAGCCGTTCACTCCGTGATCTACCACCTCCCTGCATCCGGGAGTATCTGTGGTAACGAGAGGAAGTCCCATCGCTCCCGCTTCAAGCAACACTTTAGGAACTCCTTCCCTGTCACGTGAAGGAAGCACAAATATGTCTGTCTTGGAAAGAACCTCTCTTGAGTCATCCACCTCTCCTATATACTCTACACTCTTTATCTCTCTTTCTTCTATTCCGGAAGGGTTCTCTCTGTCTATCGGTCCTGCAAGAAGAAACCTTACATCAAACTCTTCTGATGCTTCCATAAACTCATAGACCCCTTTCTGCTTTAAAAGGCGTGCAATCATCGAAACGGTAAACTCTTCTCCTTCTTTCTTTTGGGGATAGAAGTAGTCCGTATCCACTCCAGAACTCTTTATTACCTCTGTTCTCTCTTTTTCAACTATTCTGTGTCTCAAAAAAAGCTCTCTATCATCCGGATTCTGGAATATAACCTTCTTTGCACGTTTTAACGTTCTCCTGTAGAGAAAGACAACTATCTTCTTTAGAAAACGGTTCTCAAAACCGTATCCTACTCCCGTTATAGTACAGTATATATTCTCCACTCCCGCCAAGCTCTGCCCCATAGTGGCGTATATACAGGGCTTCACAGTAAAGTTGTGACACAAGAAAGGCTTCTCTTTTTTACAGAAAGAGTAAACTCTGTAAAGATACAAAAGATCCCCTCCCAACAGATCCACTCCCCTTTTTAGAGGAATATTGTAGAAAAAAAACCTCTTCTCTAGTGATTTCTTGTGTTTACCCGCAGGCGCGCAAGCATAAACGGCAAAACCCTTCTCCTTCATTTTTTCCATGAGTGCAAAACGGAAATTGTAAAGGGAGAAGTCTGTATTGGAAAAGTATGCCGCTTTTTTCATTTTATCTTACTTTTTAATCTCTCTACGATAAGCGAAAGAGGTAGAGAAGAGACAAGGATAAGAAGGAAAGCTATCTTCTGCCTGTGACGAAAGGCTGTTCCGCTATTAGAAGTACCCCATGCAAAGACAAAAGAGAAGATAATGACCATAAGCAGAAGAGCAACAACAAGCGGCCTCTCTTCCCTCCTTATATCCCACAACCCCTTAAAGAACAAAACAAGCAAAAACAGATAAAACAGTCCGTCAAGCGATCCCATGACATCTTCACCTGTCTCTACGTCCCAAGGAACGGGTGCGAGGTATAAGTAAGCTGTTCTTACGGGGGTCTGATATAGCACTTGAAAACAGTTGTCCGGATACATCTCTTCCAGATAGGCGGTTCTGCCTGCTGTGCGCGTATCAACCATTCTTTGAAAAGGTTTACAGAAAGAATCTCTTTCCACGGGCTCTTCTTTTGTGGGCTCTTCATCGGTAGGCTCCTCGGTGGGTTCTTCGGTGGGTTCTTCGTCAGTGGGCTCCTCGGTGGGTTCTTCGGTGGGTTCTTCGTCAGTGGGCTTCTCTGCTACTTCCGCTGAAGGATCTTCTTCTGTGTAATGAGAAACAACAACTACAGCATGCTCATACACCATAACGGGAATATTTGGTATCTTGTAGTGGAAGAATCCGAAAAACACAAAAGAGTAAACTGCCGCCATTCCTATTCCCATAAGGAGTTGTCTTCTAAAGATAAACCAGCGCTGGTTATAAGGATAGTAGAAAGAGAAGACAAAAAGATATGCAAACCCTATAAGGAAAAATCCTCCGTGCATCATGCTTGGCACAATAAGTGCTGCAAGAGACAAAGCAACCCATCTTTTCTGTCCTTCTTTAAGCCATAAACAGAAAAGATAAAAAGAAAGCGCAAAGAGGAACACCATCACCGCTTCGCGCATAGTAATTGCAGAGTAAAGGTTTAGTGCCGGAAATACTGCCGTAATAAGGGCGGCAATATGTGCCACTCTTCTCTTAAAAAGCAACAGTCCTGTCCTGTAAACTATATAGATAAGCGCCACTCCTAAAAGGACATTCAAGAACTGTGCCGCAAGTGGAACTCTTTCAAAGAAATAGTATATAAAAGCGATTATCTGAGAGTAGTAGTATGCTCCCGAAAGAGAGGATAGCTCCACTTCCCCTATCGCTATCTCCCAACCCCTTCTCTCAAAACTTGTTGCATCAGAAGTGCTATCGGGAAGATTTCCTATAAACCTTTGAAAATAAGCAAGAGCACAACGTAAGAGAAGCCCTAAAAGCAGTATCTTTGATAGTATCTTGTCTTGAAGTTTAAAACACAAAAAGACCACCCAGAGGATGGCAATAACAGAAAAGAACACCTCAAACACTAAAGTAGAAAAAAGATAACTTACTACAAAAAGAGATAGTACGCTTGCAAAAGCGCAAAACAAAATACGGGTAATATTTTCAGGCATTATTTTTTAATATCTTTTATCTTCTTTCCTATCTCGAAAAGATTAGGCTCTCTCATTCCTATCTTAAACACGTTCTCGATTAGATCTCCTCCCGCATAACCGGCAATAAGAGCAAAAGAGATAGGTATGGTTTCCAGTTCCAAGAATATATGAGCAACATCTTGTGCTATCCAGGCACTAGCGTAACCTACAACACCAGAGATAAACACTGCTCCTGTAAAATAATATGGTCTTATCTCTACATCTTTATAAGAAGTCATGTATTTCACAAGACCTACTCCCCCTCTTAATATACCTCCTATGAAACCTGCTATTAGAAAAGACATAGTTTTAGTTTATTAATTTTTCATACTCTTTTACCATTTTATCAATAGAGAATTTTTCTTCAACACTTTTTCTTGCTCTGCTCGTTATTTCTTCTCTTTTTTCTTCTGAAAGATTTAAAAGATATTCTATTTTTTCTGCTAACTTTTCAGGATCACCAACAGGAACTAGTTCTCCGTACTTCCCATCTTCCAATATCTCTGAGGGGCCACTAGGACAATTAGTGCTTGCCACAGGAACTCCACAAGCCATAGCCTCAATAAGTACATTTGGCAATCCTTCCCACCTAGAAGAAAGAACAAAAACATCTGCTCTGCTTATATAGGCATAGGGATTACTTACAAATCCCGGCATAAAAACTCTTTCTGATAATTCTAATTCTCTTATTAATTTTTCTAAATTAGATCTTTCTTCTCCCTCTCCTAGTATAATTAATTTTGCTGATTTATTTATTTGCACGAATGATTCAATAAGAGAAGAAAAGTCTTTTTGCGAATGAAGTCTACCTACAGAAATAATTACTGGGAAATCTTTTTCTTTAAGCCAAGGATGAGTAACTACTTCTTTTAATTTATTATCTATATTAAATATATCTGTAGGATTATATATAACCTTTATTTTCTCTCTTGATATTTTCAATGTTCTAGATAAATCATCGGCGGATCCTTTTGAGTTTGCAACTATTTCGTCAACAAAACGATAGAAAATCATGGCACCATATTTTCTAATCCATCTTTTGTACCATTTGGTGCCCTGTAGAGAAAAAGAAAGTGTATTAGCCACACGTGCGATAATTTTCGTTTTTGAAAAAGACAAGATCTTGGCCAAAACAGAGATAATAACAACATGCTCCATGGATGCAATCAAAACTTGGGGACGTGATCTTTTAAGATATTTTATTAAAGGAAACAAGCTAAAAAGGATACGGCTTGCTTTTAGGTTGACAATATTAACTTCCTCTTTAATATCAGAAAAATAATCACCTTCTTTTTGAGCAATAATAAAATCAATTATGTAATCCCAATCAGAAAGTTTATTGGCCATATTAACCATTACTCTTTCTGCTCCCCCTCCTCGAAGAGAAGGAATGAAAAATACTATTTTTTTGTTTTTATTTCCTTCCATTATATTTTATATTTTAAAACTTCAAGCCATTTTTCAATCCATTCTTTAATGCCAAAATCCTTTGCTCTCTGAAGTGATTTCTTTAGATACCCCTGTCTAAATTCTTCATTTTCTAACATTTGAAACATTGCTTTTGAAATCTCATTTTCCTCCTTTGTTAACTCATCTTTAACATCATAAAAATTACCATCCGGCACAGCGGTAAGTATACCGTATTTTGCAAACTCTATTTCTTTCGCTTCTTTGCGAAAATCAGTATCTGGTGCCAATATTTCTCTCGGACCACTTCGACAGTCAGTAGAAATTATCGGTAAACTGCAAGCCATTGCTTCTACAATTACTTTTCCAAAACCCTCACACAATGAAGAAAGAATAAAAATATTTGCTTTAGAAAAGTATATATAAGGATTCTTTTGAAACCCAACAAAATAAATGTCTTCTTTAACGCCAAGGCTTTTTGCTAAGTTCTTCAATTTGTCTTCCATTGGGCCTTCTCCTAAAATAACCAATCGACAAACTTTATCTTCTCTTAGTTTAGAAAAAGCCCTAATCAAATGCCAACAACCTTTTTGTTCAACTAATCGTCCGGCTGTAATTATTATAGGAATCTTCTCCTGAATCCATATCTTAAACAAAGGGTCAGAGTTTTCCTCTGCAATATTATTTTTTATAACATTGATATCTGTAGGGTTATGTATTACTTTTATTTCTTTTTTAATATAAAAACTTTTTTGCAAATCTTCCTTAACCCCATAAGAAATAGCTGTTACTTTCTCTGCTCTTTGATAAGCTATTTTTATCTTTATCTTTTCAAGAAAAGATTTATTCGCCAAACTGTGATAAGTATTAGCTCTGGCAACCGTATTTTTAAAAACCAAGCTACTCAAAAAACAAAGTGCAGGAGAAAAAGCAATAACCCAGTCTGGGTTTTCCGTTTTTACGATTTTTCTAAACTGCCAATAACGACTCAAAATATTAAAAATTCTTCCCGGAAAATTATATCGCCCAACTTTTTTGGTATTTAAAACCTTTAAATCACCCTTGTACGGATAATCTTTTTTATTTTCCAAAAGAACTAAAACTCTTTCGATGTTGTCTGGTAAATTCAAGCTCAGTTCCGATGCCACTCGCTCAGCTCCCCCACCAGATAATTTTGAAACGAGTAAAATTATTTTCATATTTAAAATAAAACTTAAAAATTATTCTGTCGGAAAACCATAAGCTTTTATCATATTTTTTATTTTTTCATCATTAGATTGTTTTTTAACATTATCATCACCCAGTGCTTTTTTTTGAGAACCCGGCCAAACTAGTAATTCCTTATTAGGCCCTGATTTTTTAACTTTACTACCATTTAACCGTGTCATCCAATATAACCAAACATCATCAGCATTAGGAGAAAGTTTTTTAAAAGATTTATTCTCCAGAACATCTTTATACAAAGAATTAGGTGGATAAAAAACACCTCCCACACCTGTAGCGAAATTCAAAACAGAAGTCTTATTTAAATTATCTTTTGCACTCTGTTTCCATGAACAGTACTTTTCTGGCAAACCTTTTTCATTTAATATAATTTCATGTACCCGATGAGCAACTATTTCCTTTTTATCTCCACTCCAAGAAACTATAAGCTCTTCCAACCAAGTCGGCCAATAATATACATCATCATCAGCGGTAACTATAAAGTTATCTGGAAAACGTTCAAGTGTATGAATAATCTTGCTATAAGGCCCAAGATCTTCACAAAACCTTATTTCCAAACCCCGTTTTTCAAAAGACTTCATTTCATCTGTTACTTTCTCTTTGTCTTGATGACCAATCCATAGAATCACTTTATCAGGTTTTATCGTTTGCGAAAGCAAACACTCCAAAGTCAAAGGAAGTGTAGAAAATCTGGGAGAAAAAGACGTTATAGAAATAATAAGTTCTCCAGACAAATTATGACTCCTTGGATACAAAGGATGGTTGCACTTCAATATCTTAGAAACTTCCTTCTTGCCCCAAATATTTTTAAAAGGCTTTCTCAGTTTTCGAAGTAATTGTCTAGATAAATATCTTGTTTTACTTATTTCATTACTTGGATTCTAAAATCTAACGCAACACTTCTAATAATACCTCATCCGGTTTTTTAAAATCAAGTGTTTTTCTGGGTCGACCATTCAAG
>SL_8KL_010_SEDDRAFT_10000092_pt1 | contig 68218 bp, 64 predicted proteins | sample SodLakKL_010_SED_4_FD_11160 | JGI IMG/M metagenome (IMG submission 11160)
AGAACCCTCAGGTGAATCAGGAGATGATTCAGATTGGGAATTTGAAGACCGCGATTATGAATGGCGTTTACCGACCAAGAATGAATTAATGCAAATAGCTCCCTATGACCATAACTATGGTCCTAATGGTAATTATAATGAGGGTAGTGGTCATGGAATGTATGATTGGAACTCAGATTTTGCAGAGGGTATAACTGGTTATGATCGTTATTGGTCCCAGAATCTGCAAGCAGACAACGAATCTCGAGCTTTTTTAGTCCGCCCTTATGATGGTGCCGTCCCCAATGGCACTCGTACTGCTACGACCACTGTTAATTGTGTTCGTTGCGTCGCCGAGGACAGGAAATAGTAATTTAACAATTTAATAATTTGGAATTTGTTTTTGTGTTTTTGTTTTACAAAAGCATAAAAGCTTTTTTTGAAAAAATAAAGAAATTAGAACTAAGAAAATACCCTCTCTAAAGAAAAAAAAGAATTTACCTTTGAAATTTAAAAAATTCTCCTTTTTTTGTATACTCTGAGGTATGAAAGAGACTCCAATGATAAAACAGTTTATGGGATTTAAAAACCAATATCCCGATAAAATAGTGTTGTTTAGGATGGGAGACTTCTTTGAAACCTTTGGGGAAGATGCAAAAGTAACCGCTAAAATTTTGAATATAACTTTGACGGCGAGGGACAAAAGTAAAAATGACAATACAGCAATGGCAGGATTCCCCCATCATGCAATAGATCAGTATCTACCTAAACTAGTAAAAGCAGGACATTGTGTAGTAGTAGTTGATCAATTGGAAGATCCAAAATTTGCGAAAGGAATAGTTAAAAGAGGAGTAACCAGAATAGTAACCCCAGGAACATTGGAAGAAGACGAAAATGCATATACAAAGAATATATATCTGGTTAGTTTATGTAAGGTTAAAAATAAGTTGGGTGTTGGAATTATTGATATATCTACAGGTAAATTGCAAGTCTATGAATGTGATTTTGTGCAGAAGAATATAAATAAGGTGCTTAATTCCTTTGGCCCGGCCGAAATTTTATTATTGGAAGGAGAGCAATTGGATGTATCTAATTATCCTGTACAATTCTTGGAAAAGGATGATTATGAAAATATCATAAAAGACTTTTATGAAGTAAAAACATTAAACTCTCTAAGTCTGAAGAGTACCTCCCCCTCCTCTACTGCAGTAGGAATGATTTTGAAATATATATCAGAAACACAGAAGATAAAGCCGAGACATATATCTAAACCGATACACTCCAAGATTGATGGAACAATGTATTTGGACTTCTCTACAGTTAAGAATCTGGATCTCATATTTAACTCAGCTACAGGAAATACCTCTGGTTCTTTGTTATCCACCCTATCTGAAAACAGAACAAATATGGGATCAAGAAAATTACATAATTGGATACTCAACCCTTTGTTAGATCACGGTGAGATTGTTAAAAGACATAAGATAGTTGAATATCTTTTTGAAAATTTTGAATTGTTGGATGAAGTTAGAAATGTTTTAGGAAATATCAACGACATTGAAAGAATTGTAGGAAAGATAGGTCTTAGTAGATGTAATGCAAGAGATTACAAAGCATTGCAGGACTCTTTGGTGAATGTAAAAGATCTGTATTCGAAACTTGGAGAGTTTAATAGAAAATTTGGAATATTATCAGAAGAACTCTTCTCTAAATCCAAAAAGAAATCATTGTATCAACTCATTGAAAAAATAGATGAAGTTATTGCAGAAAATCCGTCGAATATAATAACGGAAGGAAATATAATTAAGGATGGATATCATAGTAAGGTAGATGAATTGAGGAATATCTCTGGAAACAGTAAGAGTTGGGTAAAAGAATTTGCGATGAAAGAAAAAGAAAGAACGGGAATTACTAATCTGAAAATTAGTTTTAATAAGGTATTTGGTTATTATATTGAAGTTAGTAAAGCAAACCAAGACAAAGTACCTGAGGAATATATTAGAAAACAGACATTGGTGAATTGTGAAAGGTATATAACGGAGGAATTGAAACAAAAAGAGGATGAAATTTTGAATGCAGAAGAAAAACTGGGAGATTTAGAACTTGAGATATTTGAAGAATTTCGTACGGAAACTCTACCATATATAGATAATTTAAAAATTATTGCTGAAGAAATAGCATATTTGGATGTGCTACAAGGCTTTGCTTATTGCGGGATATATAATAATTATGTTAAACCTGAAGTTTTTGATATTGGCAAAGAAGGAAAGAAGATTGAAGTGTATGACTCAAGGCACCCCATTGTTGAAATAAATGCAGAAGAAGATTTTATACCAAATAATATATTTTTGAATGATAAAGAGAGAAGAATGAATATACTTACGGGGCCAAATATGTCAGGAAAATCAACATATATTAGACAAGTAGCTTTGTTGGTATTAATGGCTCAGATTGGCTCTTTCGTACCAGCTTCTGAGGCAAAAATATCAATGGTAGATAGAGTCTTTACAAGAGTTGGGGCTTCAGATGACCTTGCAGGTGGAAGAAGTACATTTATGGTCGAAATGGATGAAGCTGCCAATATTGTAAATAATGCCACTTCGAACAGTCTTGTAATTCTTGATGAGATTGGAAGAGGCACTAGTACGTATGATGGAGTTAGTATTGCTTGGGCATTGGCAGAGTATTTAATAAATTTTGTAAAAGTAAGAACAATGTTTGCTACACATTATCATGAATTACTGGCTCTTGGTGAATCTAGTTCTAATCTTGTTACAAATCTTAGTATTCAAGTTCATGAGGATGAAGAAAATGAAGAGGTTATATTTTTGAGAAAAATTGTTGAAGGTGGAACTAATCGTAGTTATGGAATACATGTTGCTAAGCTTGCAGGTTTGCCGGATGAAGTTTTGTACAGGGCAAAAGAAATACTGTCTTCTTTTGAACAAACATCTATGTTTGAAACTAAAAATACTAAAATACCTGTAGAAAAAAATGCGGAGCAGGAAGAACCAAAGGAGGTAGATAATAGTCAACTTGAATTATTTAAAAACGAGAACAATTATTTGATTGAGGAAATAAGGAAATTGGATACAGAAAACATGACTCCAGTAGATGCTTTGAATAAAATCGACGAATGGAAAAAGAAGGTATCTTAGTTTAAAAATTATTGTCTATTAAAGTTGATGACCTCATTATAGTTTATTACATAACTCTTTGTACTTATTCTCTTCTTCTGTTTTTTTCATTTTCTGTTATTAATTGTATATTGTTTTTGATGTTTTTTTTGAGTGGAATACTCTATTACTTTCAAAAATATTTCTCATTTAAAAAATCTTTTGTCTTAAGTTTAGTGATAGCGATTATTTGTGCGGGTTTTGGGCAAGAATTTAATATATTGCTTCTTCTTGTTTTGTTCATATCTTTATCTAGAGTTTTCTTGTTTTTTGCGTATATCTTAATTTTAATATTTTTATCAGGTAGTTTTGATATATTAAATTTCTCTCTTGTAGCTTTTGTGATGGCTGCCGTTTGTTTCTATCTCGCCTGTTATTTTTGTCTTGATACAAAAAGCATTTGGAGAAATCATTTGTTTCCTAAGCTTTGTGATTATGAGAATAGGATAAATCTTTTGAATCATGATATGGGGAATCTATTAACAATTTTTTCTCTTAGAAATAAAGATTGTTCTTTGAATCTTGTATTGAAAAAAATGGAGAATACTTTAGATATGTATCTTTGTTCTGATGAGGAACTAAAGTATTGCTCTTTGGGAAAGGTAATCTGTGAATGTGTGCGTGATTTGAATTATAATTTTAATGTTGATGTACAACGTGATTTAAAAATTAAGTGCTGTGAAAAAAGTTTAAGAATATTCTGTTGTTGTATTTTAGCAGATTTTGTTAGGTTTGGGAGTCGCGTGATCTTGGAAGAAAAGCACTTGTCTTTTTCTTTAAAAGATAGAAAAGCTTTTGAGGATATAACGGATGTCTTGGAAGATGCTTTGCAGTGTAGAGTAAGCTTTGTTGGGGACAGGGTTAGGTTTTATTGGCCCCTTCAGGATATATAGTAGCCTAGCCCGTATTTATTTTTTACAAATCTTTTGCCTGTTTTTCTCTGTAGTTTATCTCTCAATCTTTTTATAGTAGTAGTTAATGCTGTATTATCTACTTTTTTTGCTGTTTTTGCTTCAAGAAATTTTATCAATGACTCTGTTCTTACAAATCCTTCACTGCTAAAGATGTATTCAAATGTTAAAAATTCTGTTTTGGTTAAGAAGATTTTATGATCGTCATATTGGACTTGCATAGTTCTTTTATCTAATTGTAATACTCCATTTTTACTCTCATACACATGTTTCTTTTTCTCCTCTAATAATTTTCGAATTCTTAGATTTAATTCCTTTGGAGTGAATGGTTTTGGAATATATTCATCTACACCCTTTTCCAAACCTTCTACAATATCCTTTGCGGATTTTCTTTTACTTATAACAACGACTTTTGTATCGTGGAGGTGATATTTGTTTTGTAATTCTTTTAGCAGTTCATATCCGTTTCCATCTGGAAGAATGAGGTCTAGGCATATTAAATCGAAATGCATTTTTTCAAGAAATCTTTTGGCTAGTTTTAGTCTTCCTGTAGATTTAGTGACCCACTCGTTGTTTTCAAATAAGTCAGAAATGAGTTTTGCCACTTCTTTATCATCTTCCACGATTAAGATATTCCACTGTGTCAGTCCCCTCTCTTCATAAGGCATCACAGAGTATTTTCGGTGGTTTATTTAGTGCATTTTACTGTGAAAAAATCACAACTTTTTGACAATTTGATTTCCTGTCTTTAAGTCCTTTTGTATATATTCACCTTTCTCAAGCTCATCTGAACCTAATAAAATGACTTTGTCTACCCCTTTCTTGTTTGCTGCCCACAGAGCTTTGTTGATGCTTTCCTTCTCTAGTCCTTGTAAAACTATGTTATCTTCATTTCTGAGCTGTTGAGCAATTCTGTCTAGATGTTTTTGACTAGAGAGATCTATGATTGGGAGATAATACGTTGTTAATTGAGGTTTTATCTTATCAGTTAAATCCCAAGTCTCGAGGAACAACCTTATGCCTTCGTCTCCGGGGGCACATCCTACTGCAGGTATATCAGGCTTACCAAAAATTTCTCCGAGTTTGTCATATCTTCCTCCTCCGAAAAGAGATCTATTATTTTCTTTGCTTGTATCGAAAATTTCGTAAACAATTCCTGTATAATAGTCGAGTCCTCGTATTAAATTTGGTTTGAATTTAACCCAATTGGTATATCTATCATCTTCTTTCAAAGTCTTTAGAACTTCTTTTATGTCTTCCAGGACTTCCAAATTATTTATATATTTATCTATATCTTCAATATCAATATCTTCGTTCATAAACTCATTAATTTTCTTTATTTTTTTACTATTCAAATCATATTTTTCTAGTTGTTTTTTAAATTCTTGTTCTTTGAGTTTGTCTTTTTTGTCAAGAATTCGCATTATTTCTGTAATATTCTTATTAATCCCCAAAACATCTTTCAAGAAATGTGTTATTATTCTGCGGTCGTTTATATATGTGATAAAGGGTTTTTCTTGGAGGGTATTTCGAGTATTTAGTTGTAACATAATTTCTATCCCAATTTTTATAACCTCTATATCCGCCTGTAGAGAATTAGATCCGAAAATATCGTAGTTAAGTTGCCAGAACTCTCTATTTCTCCCTCTCTGTGGCTTTTCATTCCTAAAAAAATTGGCTATCGAGAAAAGCCTAATCGGTTTAGGTTTTTGCTCATATATTCTTGTTACCATCCTCATAACGGAAGGAGTCATTTCTGGTCTAAGAGCTAGTTCTCTATTTCCTAAATCGGTAAATGTCATCAATTCCTTTTGCCCTACATCTTCTCCAGACTTGGTTCTATATAGATCTGCTTTCTCAAGCATAGGAGTTAAGTATTCTTCATATCCAAAAGATTCGCAAACCTTTCTAAAGGTGTCAAAAATATGCTTACGAATGGCACATTCCTTGGGAAACCAATCTGTTGTTCCTTTGGGAGGTAAATTTTCTAAGTATTTATGATTATTTTTCATCTCAATATTCTATCACTGTTAGGATAAATTGACAATTTGTGGATAATATTCTATCGTATCAGTATGGAAAAACCTGAAAACGTATTTACAAAGCATATTAGAAGTCATAAGTACGCTTGGCGTGGTTTGTATGAGATAGTTACTACAGAGCAAAACTTTCAGATTCTGTTGTTCTTTTCGGTATTGGCGGTTATCGCAGGGCTTTTTTTTAGCATAAATTCGATAGAGTGGTTAGTTTTGGGCTTTACGATAACTCTGCTATTAGTTAGTGAGGCTTTTAATAAAAGTATAGAGACTGTTTGTGATGCTATTTGTGTTGAATACAGAGACTATATTAGATATGCCAAGGATATATCATCTGGAGCTGTTTTGCTTGCGACTTTTCTTTCTATAGCTGTTGTCTTAATAATATTTGTTCCATATGTTCTTGAATTTGTTCAAACTTTAAATGTTATTTAACTTACATGGAATCTTTTAAGTGGGATCGTATAAAGAGTGTTCAAGCTACTGTACAAGAAGCCTTTGGTGAGGATGATCCTATACTGCTTGAATTTGATATAGTTCCTTTTGATTATAAGGTGAAGGATTTATCTTCTTGTCAGATGTTTATCTCTATGAATAAATTAGCTACTGTGATTGATGATTTAATAGAAGTCTATGATTTACACAGTTTACAATTTTCATATATTGGGAAAGAACCACAATTTATGCTTTGGGAACAGTTATTAGAAAGGAATATTAACTTGTTTCAAGAAAATTTCCCTTTGAATAAGTCTGGTTTAGTAGACGATGATTTCTTTAGGTTTGTTATGCACGAACCGAATACTCCTCAAAAACAGTTTACGTTAAGAAGAGGGAATGCTTGTGCTAAAGCATTTCAGACTTGGGCTATGGTTGAAACTATAAAAAAATTGCGAAATGATGATGAAGATATAGATTTGCACAATATGATATATGGTAATTTCTCTACATTCGATCCTCAGTTCTTTGTATTTGGTTTCCTCGTATTTATAGTTTATGTTTTGTTGTTAGTAACTTTAGGAGGTATTTTACCGCAGATGGTGGTTTATTTTTTACATGCTGTTTTCAGCCTTTTTTGTTTGATTTTTATTGGGTGGATGGTTTGGACTATGCATTTAAATACTAAGCGTTATGCTCAGATTTATGAAAGGTATAAGAGAGGAGAAAATGATAGGGACTCGACTTAATTTGTGATGATGTATATAATGCAATTATGAAATATTCTGTGAATATAAAATCGTCAAAAAACAAAAAAAAGAAAACAAGTGCAGGTCGCAGGAAGTCACCTAGCAGGAAGGGTGATTTGAGCTCTAAGGCTATAAATCCTTCTAAACTAAGAGGTAAACAACCTAGATTGGGTGCTAAAAAAAAGAAAAAGACCTCTTATTTAGGCATTACTAAGAATCGTAAGAATTTACCTTTGAAACAACGTCTTGGGAAATTTTTTGTCATCCTCTTGGGGGTATTTTTCTTTTTGTTGATTGCTTCATTAATAGGAGGAGGACTATATTTAAGATCAATAGAGGCTTCTCTTCCAGATCCTGATGGGTTGGTAGAAAGGGACTCTGCTCAAACAACAGTAATTCAAGATCGTGATGGGAATGAACTTTATCAAATTTACGGTGAACAAAACAGAGAATTTGTAGAGTTGGATGAATTACCCGACCATTTTATTTGGGCGGTTTTAGCGGCTGAAGATATTGATTTCTATGAACACAAGGGTTTAGATTTGTTAGCTATAGGTAGGGCTGCTTATGCAAATCTTGTTAGAGGAGAGATAGTTCGTGGAGCTAGTACTATTACACAGCAGCTTGTTAGAAACACATTGCTTTATGATTTTATGGGTGACGAAGCTTATGAAGAAACATATTCTCGGAAAATCCAGGAAGTGCTAATTACTATGCAGGTGGAACAAACTCTATCTAAAGAAGAGATTTTGCAAATGTATGTGAATGAAGTACCTTTTGGAGGCGTTAATTACGGTATTCAGGCAGCTTCTCGAGCATATTTTGCCAAAGATGCTCAAGATCTTACGCTTGCAGAGAGTGCTATGTTGGCAGGTGTAATAGCTAGTCCTTCAAATTTCTCCCCTATTTTTGGAACGGATCCTGAGTTAGCTGAAAGGAGGCAAAATGTTGTTTTGAACTTAATGGAAAGAAACAAGGATATGACTGGAGTGACTTCCGAAGAGATAGAAGAAGCCAAGGAAGAAGAATTAGAGTATGCTGCCAAAAGGGTTGATATAGATGCACCGCACTTCGTTTTTTATGTTAAAGAAGAATTGGAGGAAGAGTTTGGTATCGAGCGAGTTGAGAGAGGTGGATTAAGGGTTAGAACATCTCTAGATTATTCTATTCAAGAGATTGCAGAAGAAGAAATAAGGCAAGGGATTGAACAGCATGGACATCAATATAATGTGCAAAATGGTGCTATGTTAGTTCTTGATCCTCATACTAATGAAATCCTTGCGATGGTAGGATCTATTGATTATTGGGAGCAAGAAGATCCTAAAATTGACGGCAATACAAATGTAATAACTAGTCTTAGGCAAATGGGTTCTTCTGTAAAACCATATACATACTTGCGGGCTTTTGAAGATGGTTATGGTCCTTGGTTACAGGCTCCGGATATTCGGGGTTTGGATTTTGGAGATTATGAATTGAGAAATTGGGACCACAATTATCATGGCCATATGACAGCTAGAGAAGCGTTGTTGAAGTCTAGGAATATTCCTGCTGTATATACAACTCAGTTAATAGGTTTGGACGGATTTATAGAAACTGCTGAAAAATTGGGTATAACAAGTTTAGTACATAGAGATGCTTATGGTTTAAGTTTGGGCCTAGGTGCAGCAGAAATGAAGATGCTTGAGCATACTGCTGCTTTTTCTGTGTTTGCGAATGAGGGTGTTAAAAAGCCAGTAGTATCAATATTGGAAGTGAAAGACCCAAGAGGTGAAGTGCTCTATGAAAATGAAGATACAGGTGGAGATAGAGTTGTGGATGAGAAATATGCTTATGGGATTAATTGGATTCTTTGTGATAAAGGAAATTTTGGAGATCAACCTTTGGATCATCATTACCACATAGCTGGTGAGAGAGTTTGTGGTAAAACAGGTACAACGGATGGACCGAGAGACTTAACAACCATAATGTACCACAGGAATCTCGTGGTTGGTGTTTGGGCTGGAAATAATAATAATGTAGAAGTTCCTGGTGCTTGGAGTACTACCGTCCCGCTGCCTATTGCTAGTTCTTTTATGGAGAGAGTGGCTACTGAATATCGACCTGAAGGTTTTAGTAGACCTGGAGGAGTTAATTCCGTAAGAGTTTGTAATGATACGGGCTGGATGGCTGATGAAGATACCGAGTGTAATCGTGTAGAATCTATATATATGGATGGTAATAGTCCTCCAGACGATGAAAGGGAAGTAATCCAGGTATGTGGAGATAGTGGTTTGATACCTACTAATAAGGAACTTGCTGAGCATTTTGATCTGTTAGAAGAAAAGATACTATTTAAGGACTATGAAATGGAAAACCCTCTTCAAGAAGATAATTACAAAGATTACTTGAGAGATTTGGATGATAGAGAAATTATATTTTCAGAACCTGATGAGGGTGAATGTGAACTACCCGAGGGTGCAACTGATTCCCCTATTATTGATATTACTTCCCCTGTTCAAGGTGATGTATATATGCCCGGCGATACTCTAGATTTTGAGGTTGATGTTGAACCTGGCTTTAGAATAGAAGATATTGAGGTGTTTTTTAATGGTGAAATTATAAAAGAGGAAACATATGATGAAGATGATGAGGGTGATATTTCTTTAAACTTTTCTTATACTTTGCCTGATGATTTAGAAGATGGAGATTATTCTATTCGGGTTGCTGCTTTTGATATGAATGAGGAAAAATCAAGTGAACAGATTACTGTCTATATTAGGGAAGAAGATGACGAAGAGGATGATTAAATATAATTATTCTGTTTTATATTCCAACCATTGTTGCAATACTAGACCTGAATTTTGTAAATCTTTTGCTTTTTCTTTCCCAATATATCTATAATGCCATCCTTCATGTATATAACCTGTTATATGTTCAGCTCTCTCAGGATAACTTTTAACAAAACCATATTCCCAAGCGTTCTCCTCTAACCATTTAGCAGCTCTAGTAGTATTGAAAGATTGAAATTCTGCCGCTTTTTTGGTCCCAAAATCTATCGCGGTGCCTAATTGATGTTCACTATGGCCTGGTTTAGCAGAGACCCTCTTTGCCAAACTTATATTTCCATCGTTTTTGGATATTGCATTTTGGTAAGACCTTTCTTGTGTTTCATAGCATCGATATCCTGAAACTATTTTTAAATTGATTCCATCCTTTTTTGCAGCTGTCCCCAAATGTTTAAGGTCTCGTATAAGGATGTTTCGAAGACGAATATTATCCTTCGTTTGTAATCCAGATTTGCTTGCTTCTACTAGATCTTGAGGTTCATATTTTTTAGGTAATTGTCTTTCTTTATTTACCAATGTTAGATGTTCTTTGTCTTCGATATTGGCAATTTGTATATTATCAGGATATATCCACCAGAAATTCGGTGCTGGTTTTGTGGTAAAATTAATCTTTTTTTTATCTTCTAAAAAACTCTTATTATCCCCTACAACTTCTTTAATTGTAGCAGTGTATTCATGCGAGTGTTTTAATTTAAATTTGGGTTGAATATGTACAATGTCTTTTTCAAAATCTATATCCAGATCGCTTCTTTCTACACCATTCTGTTTTAGAGTAATTCCACCGATTTCTTGAACATCTCCACTAAACACTATTTCAAGTTTTGGCTTGTAAGTATCTTTGTTAAAAACTTTACTGTCTACTACTTCCAATTCTGGATAAGTTTTTATATTAAATTCTTTTAACACCTCTTCCTGCTGTAAGCTATTCCTTTTTGTAATTTGCATTTTGTGTTCTTTACCTTGTTCTAAATTTAACTCCTCTATTGCACAGGAGATTTTCCTCCCTTTAGAATTACATTGAACTCTTCCATCGTTTTTATTTAGTATGTGATACTGTACACTTGATATATCTTTTTCCAATTTGAAGTCAGCAGATCCTTTTGCTCCTATCGTCTTACTCTGTTTTTGAATATTTGGATATTTATCTCCTACAAAGGAGAGTGTTTTAGACAAAGGTTTGAAATTAAAAGGCTTTAGTGTGATTTCGTATTTCTTGTTCTCTTCTAGAAATTCATTTGTTCTGAAACAAAATTCTTTACTATAAATATCTTCGGAATAAAACTTGTGGTTGAAATCAAAATTTCCGCTTATAGCGTAACTTTGTGGTAAAATAAAAATTCCATCTATGCATTTTATGTCTCCATAAAGAAGCTTTTCATTATATTGTCCTACGTTTAGGTATACAGTGGATATTGCGAATAATAAAAGTGATAGTAATATGCAAACAGATAGAAGTATTTTAAGTTTTTTTGTTTTAATAGGAGACATACCCTACTCCTTTTTCAAAGTTCCTTTTGTTTCTTTGAAGACTCTTTTTTCTACAAGATCACGAATGGATTGAATGTCTTTTTCCTTTAGGGTTTTTTCTTTGTGTTGGATATTTATTTGAATAGTTATTTGCTTTTTTTCTTCTTCTTTTTGATAAATATCTACTGGTTTTATTTTGTAATTTAACTTTCTTTCCAGTAATGCTTTTTCTATGGTTTGCTCTACTACTTTGTAGGGCACTTCTTTATTTAAAACAAAACACATGTCTTGTTGAATTTTAGGGTATTTTGAAAAGTTAATGATATCGGTATTTAGAGCTATTATTTTTTGTAAATTATCGAGATCTATTTCAAACATACCAACAGGTTGTTTTAGTTTGAGATTTTCTTGTACTTCTAAATTAGGCTCTCCTATAATTCCAAGATAAATATCCTGATTGTCTAGTTGGGATGTGATTATAGCGGTGCGGTTAATATCAAACATATCTTGGATTATTGAGATATTATTTGGAATAATCTCGTTGTTTATTTTTTCAATTGGTTTATATTCAACAGGAGCAGTCTTTAACTCCTCAAGTAATTTATCTAAGTAGTATTTGGCTTGGTAGTATGGACATGGTATATCCTCTGTGAATACGAGGGCTAATTTTCTAAACTCTTTTGGTAACCTATTTTTTTCTTGTTTATCTAAATCCAGCTTATTATGTACTCTGTTGATTTCAAAAATTGAAAATTTATAATATCCATTGTTAATGTTTGGATTTACTTTTTCTAATAAAGAAGGTAAAAGTGTTGTTCTTAAAAATTCAAGTTCAGGAGATAATGGGTTTGTTAATCGGTAGTTGTGTTCTATATTTAAATCACAATTTCTGTATAGTTCGTATCCTACAAAGTTATAGGTGAGTACCTCATTGCCGCCGATTGCTTTTAAAGTATTTCTGGTTTGTGTGGCTGTTTCAACACCTGGATTTGTTTTTTTGTAAGAGACATTTCTTTTTGGTAATTTGAATTCTATATTCTTGTACCCATAGAGCCTTGTTACTTCTTCGTGTATGTCTTCTGGTATCTTTATATCTTGCCTATAAGTAGGTATTTCTAATGTTACTAAATCTTTTCCTTTTGTCTCTATTTCAGGTATTTCTACGTTTGAGAGTATCTCAAGAATTTGTTTTTTAGATAAGTCTAAATTTGTATGTTTATTCAATTTGTCGATGGAAAAAGTAACCTTGTGAGGCTCAGGTAATTTAGTATACTCATCTTGTATTTTACTCGCGATTTTGCCACCTGCTAGTTCTTGTATCATTGCTACAGCTTTGTATAGTGATGGCTCGCATATGTTTGGGTCTTGTCCTTTGGAAAATCTTGTCACTGCCTCTGTAAAAAAACCAAGCTCCATTGAATTTTTTCTGATGTTGTATAAATCGAAATTGGCACTTTCCAATATTAAATTCTTTGTATTGTTGTCTACCTCTGTATCTAGCCCTCCCATCATTCCTCCTACTGCTATTGGATTCTGACTGTCACATATCACTACTGTTTGGTCATTTAATTCTACATTTTTGCCATCTAATGTGGTTATTTTTTCCGATTGTTGTGCCGTGCGAACAGTAATCAAAGCTTTGTTTTTAGCGTGAATATCTCTGGAGACTAACTTATCATAATCAAATGCATGAAGTGGTTGTCCTGTTATTACCATTATGTAGTTGGTTATATCTACAATATTGTTGACCGACTTTATATCTAAAGATGCTAGAAAAGCTTTTAACCATAGAGGTGATTCTTTAACATCAACGTCCTTTATTGACAATGCCATATATCTGGGACAAAGTCTTTCTAATTTGTTATTTACTTGTACGGGTAAATCTTCTGTTTGGGGCTCTTTTGGTTTGATGCTCTCAGCATCTTTGAACCATTGAGGAGTTTCAAAGGGTTTGTTGAATATTCCAGAAACTTCTCTTGCAAAACCTATATGTCCAAACGTTTCCGGCCTTATTGTCAATGGCTTGTTTTCTACTTCAAATATATAATCGTCTAAACCCGCAAATTTGCAAAAAGATTCTCCTGCTTTCACTTCAGCGTTTAGCTTCATTATTTCTGTATGATTATTGGAGAGTCCTAGCTCACTTTCTGATGCAAGCATGCCTTCCGATTCAATTTCTCTGAGTTTTGTTTTTTTTATCTCCCCGTCAAATTTATTTGGTTCGGGATTATTTGGTAATTTTGTTCCAGGAGGAAAATATACGACTTGATCTCCTTTTCCAAGTGTTTTGTCTCCTGCTACGACTTGTATATGTTTTTTCTTCCCTATGTCTATCTTATATATAGCTAATTTGTCTGCTTTTGGATGTTCTTCTTTATTTTTGATTTCAGCTATTAGAATACCTTTGTATTTTTCTTTTAAGTTCTCAACCTCTTCAACCTCTGCTAAACCTTCTCTTATTTTCTCTGCAATTTCCTCAGCAGAAGCATCAATATTGTTCGCGTATTCTATTATTTTATTTAACGAGATTTTCATTTCAATATTTTTAAAATTGATCTAGGAATTCTAGTTCTCCAGAATGTAATTTTCTTATATCATCTATCCCATACTTCATCATTACTACCCTATCAAGTCCAAAGCCCCAAGCAAAACCTGTGTATTCTTCGGGATCAATACATCCTTCTCTTAAAACATTTGGATGAACCATCCCACATCCCATGATTTCAATCCAACCTGAGTAACTGCAAATATTACATCCTCTTGTTTTGCAAAAAGGGCAACTAATCATTATTTCTGCACTGGGTTCTGTAAAAGGGAAATACCCTGTTTGTATTTTAATTTGAAGATTAGCTTCAAATATACCTTCTAAGAACTCTTTTATGACACCGAACATGTCTCCCATGGAAATATCTTTATCGACATAAACACCTTCAATTTGATGTAGTGTGTGTTCATGACTTGCGTCTGTTGCTTCATTCCTAAAACATCTGCCTGGGACAACAACTCTAATGGGTATTTTATATGATTTTAATACTCGATTTTGCATAGTTGAGGTATGAGCAGGTGGAATGTATCCTTCTTCGGTCCAAAATGTATCCCAATTATCTCTTGCTGGATGCCCTATTGGGAAATTTAAGGCTGTAAACATATTATAATCATCATCTATTTGTCTAGATTCCTCAATATCAAATCCCATTTTCTCAAATACGTTCAATATATTTTCTAATTCTTGATTGAGTATATGCTTGGAGCCAACTTTATTTAAAAGTTTAGGTTTGTTTTCTTGTGATGTATTTATATCAAAGGGAGCTGTTACATCAATTTGGTCTTGAGAAAATTTTGCTTTTGTTTGAACACTTAGTTGGCCTATTTTGTTTTCTATGAAATGCTTGAGAGTATTTATCTCTTTCCCAAAATTTGCTCTTTCATCTTTTGGTTTCTCTCCAACATCTTTTAATAGTTGTTTAACTTTACCTTTTTTCCCAAGGTATTTAGTTTTGAGTTCTGAAGGGATAGTAGATTCTGTGTCTGCTAGAAAAGTTTCGTATACTTCTTTTACTGTTTGATATTTAAAATCCATCTTTTTTTTCTGATACTCTTTTTAGAGAGAATTATTTTTTAATTTCTTCAACAATTGCAGAAAATACCTTCGGATGATTTAGTCCTATATCTGATAGGACTTTCCTATTCAACTTTATATCCTTTTTCTTTAACCTATTTACGAGATCAGAATATGTTAGGCCATTTTGTCTGGCTGCGGCGTTTACTCTTTTAGTCCACAGTGTTTTCATCTGGCTATGTCTTCTCCTTCTATGTGCATAAGAATATTGTCCTGCACGCATAGTAGATTCGTGAGCTACCTTGTATAGCTTGCTTCTAGTCATTCTGTATCCTTTTGCGTCTTTAAGGATATTTTTGTGTCGTTTTTTTCGAGTATTGCCAGTTTTAACTCTCATTTTATACTTTTACAGATTTAAATTTTTTGGAAACACTATCATTCATCACTTCTCTAGGAAGTTTCCTTCTCTTTGATTTTCTTGATAACTTTGTCCTCAGATGATGTTGAGCTCTCTTTTTGTATAATATCTTTCCTTCTTTGCTCCCCTTTGGATTGGTTATCTTTATCCTCTTTGAGGCTGTTTTCCTTGTTTTTTGTCTGGGCATCAGGTTTTATAGTGATATATAATTTACGGCCTTCTTCCTTCGGCTCGGGCTCGATGGTACTATAATCTGCGAAAATAGTCAATAAATAGTCCATCATATCTTTTGCTTGTTCCTTGGTTTGTCTTCCTTTCCTAAAGATGGTGAATCTTACGTTATGACCTTTGCCTAGAAATTTTAACGCTTTGGTTGTCCTCACCTGGATGTCATGTTCTTGGATTACTGGGCTAAATTTAAGCTCTTTAAGGTCTTTTCCTTTAGATGCTTTGTTTTTCTTTTCCTTCTTTTTTTTATCGTAGAGGTATTTAGAATAATCCATAATTTTACAAACGGGTGGTTCAGAATTTGGGTTAAGCTCTATGAGATCTAGGTCTTTTTCTCTTGCTTCGTTTAAAGCGTCTCGTGTCTTTTGTTTACCAAGATTCTCCCCCTTTTCATTTATTAAAAGTACCTCTGGTGCTTTAATATATTCATTTTTATTTACAAACTTTCTTTTTTTATTATCAAAATTTCTAGATTTATTATTTCTTTTAACCATATTTTAAATTTAAATTTATATTTATATTAAATATTCATTTCTTCTTTAAGAATTTTCATAAATTCTTCTAATTTCATTATACCTAATTCTTTTTTTCCTGCTGGTCTAACGGAAACTGTTTGTGTTTCTTCCTCCTTATCCCCTATTACAAGAGCATATGGTATTTTCATTAATTCAGAATCTCTTATTCTTGATTGCATGGTTTCATCTTCGTAATTTATGGTTGCTCTAATATCTCTATCTCTTAATTTCTTTAATATTTCATAAGAATATTCTAAATGCCTTTCTGCTATTGGGATTACTGAAATTTGTTCTGGTGCTAGCCATAAAGGGAATTTACCAACGTAATTTTCAATTATAATGCCCATAAAACGTTCCAAAGAGCCATATATTGTTCTGTGTATCATTACGGGTCTTTCTTTTGCACCTTCTTCATTTATATACGTCAAATCAAAATTTTCAGGTTGAGCAAAATCCAATTGAATAGTAGAGCACTGCCAAGATCTACCGATACAATCCTTTAGGTGAAAATCAAATTTGGGGCCGTAGAATGCACCGTCTTCCGGGTTTATTTCGAACTCTATCCTTTCTTCTTTAAGAACTTCTTTCATTGTAGATTCAGCTTTTTCCCATATTTCATCTGAACCTATTGATTTTGCTGGTCTGGTGGACAGTTCGATGTGATCAATTTCTAGATCGAAAGTATTATATATCTCATTACATAATTTAATAACTCCCTTAAGTTCGTCTTTAATCTGGCTCTCCCTGCAATAGATATGTGCATCATCTTGGGTGGCTTCTCTGACTCTCATTAAACCATGTAGCTCACCAGAAGCTTCATATCTATGTACTGTCCCAATCTCCCCCATTCTTATAGGTAAATCTCTGTATGATCTCTGTTGGGTTTTGTACACTAACATACCTCCATCGCAGTTCATTGGTTTTACAGCATATTCCATTTTTTCTGCTCCATGGGGAGTTGCTAAAAACATTTTATCTAAAAATGTTTCAAGATGACCACTTTTCTTCCAAGTGTCTGTAGTTAACATTGTAGGAGTTTTTATCTCTTCATACCCATCTCTACGATGTAAGCTTCTCCAATAATCTATTAGCTTGTTTCTTATTTTAAGGCCCCTATTGTGCCAAAACACAAAACCCGGGCCTTCTTCATGAAATGAAAAAAGATCTAGGTCTTTACCTAATTTCCTGTGATCTCTTTTAGCAGCTTCTTCCAACATTTTTTCGTAGGCTTTGAGCTCTTTTTTCGATTGGAAAGCTACTCCGTAGATTCTTGTAAGCATCTTGTTATTTGAATCACCTTTCCAATAGGCTCCTGCTATTTGTGTTAACTTGAAAGCCTTGATTTTACCTGTAGAATCTACATGAGGTCCTCTACAGAGATCTATAAATTCGTTATCTCCAGTAGTATAAAAGCTGAATTTTTCATCAGGAATGTCTTTAATCAGATCTAATTTATACTCCTGCTCTTGTTCTTCTAGGAATTTAATAGTTTCTTGTCGGGATTTAAATATTTGTTTAAAGGGTAAATCTTTATCTATTATTTTTCTCATCTCTTCTTCAATTTTTGGTAAAACATCTTCACAGATCGGTTCGGGGAATTCAAAATCATAGTAATACCCATTCTTTATGGCTGGACCGATACCCAGTTTTGCTTTAGGGTATAGGTTCAAAACGGCGTGAGCTAATATGTGAGAGAGTGAATGTCTAATCTTCTCTATCTCAGTCACATCTTCTTTTTTCCTCTTTTCTTTCATGTATTTTAGTTTGAATATTCAAGCTAGGGATATTTATATCGAACTGATCGATTGTATATGTCTTAGATCAAAATATCAAGCTTAATTTGTCTTCATCTATCTCAATGTCTTTTGCTGAAAGTATATGTAATTTACTAATGTATTCAGCAAATATTGTATAATCCTCATCTTTTCTTAATTCTTCGGCATGTGCTTTAAGAATTATCCAATTATTATCGTTAATTTGAGCCTCAGAAGGGAATTGAACAATTTTAAGGTTGCATAAAAAGTCTGTTACTTCATCTAAAGTTGTTAAGCTTTGAATTGTTTTTTGTATATTTTCTTCCCAAGCATTGTTTTGTAAAATTCTTAGTAAATCCAGTTGTTCAAAGTCATTTGGGAATAATTTTTTAGCTTTGGCTGCATAATTATATGCTTCTAGTACATCATCTCCATAGCTGGCATTTGTCAGAAGGCTTATTATCTCAGGGTATACTTTCATATTGTTAAGATCTTTATTTAGTTTTCTAGCTTTTTCTGGGAATATGGTTTTCAAATATATTGCATTTGATACGTATCTTTCTAGATCTCCTCTCTCTATATATGAAAGAGATTCCTCTGCAAGAGCTCTGTATATCTTTGGGTCTGAATTGAATTTTTCTTCAGGAAAAAGGATACTTAAAGAGTGTCTAATAGTCTTTATTTCTCCTAGCGTGTATAAATCGTAGATATCATCTATCTCTGCATTATCAAAATTTTCTACGATATTTCTTAAATGTTCTATATCTTCTTGACGTGTGTCGTTTTCTACATTAAATTTCCTTTTGTTAAGAGGTAATTGTTCATGCATTTTTAGTGCTTTTTTCTATGCTAAAATATTATTATAGGGTATTATATCACAATATATATACTTAATGCATTAAGTCCAAAGTTAATTGTCTCAACCTTTTTAAGGTTGTTTAACTCGAGGTTCTCTATAGGGTATCGCCTTGGGTGTTTTAGTATAATTGTACCTTTGAATTTTTTTCTGTTTCCTTTCTTAAAACCTGGTAATACCATTTTAGCTGAATCCAAGACATTTTGTATTTCTTTAACATTCTTCTTGTTGAATTTTTTGTAAGGTGGATCTATAAATACGATGTCGTAAGTCTCATCTAAGTTCCTTTTTTCACCAAGAAAATCCTCGACTTTTTGTTTTATTACTGTGGTATTTGTTAGAAAACCAGTTTTTTGAATATTTTTCTCTATACAATATTGTGCATCCTTTGCGGCGTCAACAAACGTAGCACTATTTGCCCCTCTGGAAAGTGCTTCTAGTCCAAATGAACCGGAACCAGCATATAGGTCCAGAACATCTTTTTTGGGTATATCGGGGCCTAAAATATTAAAGATTGTTACTTTTAGCCTGTCTGTTAGAGGTCTAGTGTTCTTGGGAACTTCAAGAGAAAAGTTTTTGACTTCTCCTGCGGTTATTCTAACCTTTGTGTTTATACCAAATTCCTTCCCCTTTGCTAACATTTTTAAAATTTCTGTTTCTCTTTTCTCATAGTCTTCAGGAGTATCAATTCTCCATTTGGCTTTCATTTTTCTTAGTTTTTTCTGTGAGTGTGCACTTAATCCCATACTCAATTATATCTAATAACCTCATACATTAAAATGCTTGCTGTAATTGCAACATTCAAGGATTCCTTGTTTCCGTGCATTGGGATATACAATAGTTCGGTGCATTCGTCCAATACGGGTTCTGATATCCCATTCTTTTCGTGTCCAAAGACCAGTGCTATATGGTTGCTATCTTTAAAGTATTCAAAATCTTGGAAATTTTTACTTCTTTTATTCAATTCAACTCCATAAACTGGAATTTTTTGTTTTTTCAATTGCTTAACAGCATCCAGTGTGTTATAGAAGTATTTCCATGACAGGTTTTTTTCTGCTCCTAGAGAAGTTTTAGACATTTTAGGGTTTTCGGGCGTTGCCGTAATCCCACATATGTATATATTAAGGTTTCCTACTGCGTCAGCTGTGCGAATTATACTACCTGTGTTAAAAACCGACCTTATATTATCTAAGACTAAAGTGATTTTTTTCATATATTTTATTTAAAAAGATTATCTTGTATTTCATCTATGTCAGAATATGTATCAAGTATATATTTTGCAACTTCTCTGGTTTGTTCAAGTAATTCATAATTTGTGATTTCTGATACCTTGAGTATAGGGATACCGGTTTGTTTATACCCATAAACTTCTCCAGGCCCTCTATTCTGTAGATCAAATTCTGCAACGTCAAAACCTGAATTATTTTCAGAAAAATATTTCAATCTCTCTCTTATCTTGTTACTTGTTTTGTGTGGAATTACAAAACAATATGCTTGTTTACTTCCTCTGCCTATTCTTCCTCGAAATTGATGTAACTGTGCTAATCCAAACCTTTCTGCACTCTCTATAACCATAATGGTTGCTTCCGGTATATCTACCCCCACTTCCACTACAGAGGTTGCAAAAAGAGCATCTATTTTCTGTTCTTTAAAATTTTTTAAAATCTCGTTTTTTTCAACCTCACTCATCTTACCGTGTAGTAATTCTGTTTTAATATCTTTGAACCAAGTTTTAGAAATCTTTTCATATTCCATTGTTGCTGCCTTAGCATCTATTTTTTCAGATTCTTCTATCAGTGGAAAGATTACGAATGCTTGTTCTTGATTTTTTGTTTCTTGGATTTTTTTTGCTATAGATTCATAACACTTTTGTCTGCTTTGTGGGTTAATCAAATATGTTTTAGTTGGTAATCTGTCTTTAGGTTTGTTTAGTATCAAAGAAATATCCATATCCTGAAATATTACACTAGTTAGTGTTCTTGGTATTGGAGTAGCAGTCATTACCAGATAATGTGGAACTTTTTTCTCATTTTGCAAATTACTAATTTGACTTCTCTGTTCTACACCAAATCTGTGTTGTTCGTCTACTACTACCAACCCTGTATTTTCTGGTAATTTTGTGTTGTACAATAGCGCATGTGTCCCTACAATTAGTTGTGGCTTTTTGGAAGGTTTTATTTCTTTTTTTGTGATTCTAAGTTGTACATCTATGTCTTTATCTTGAAAAAGTTTTTCTAGTGTTTGATAGTGTTGCTTGGCTAATATAGTTGTTGGGACCATAATAACTGTTGAATATCCTGATAGTGATGCATTGTATGCTGCAATCCCTGCGACGATTGTTTTACCGCTTCCTACATCTCCATTCAATAATCTTTTCATAGGTTTTTCAAAATTCATATCTTCTAAGATTTCCTCTATTGCTGTTTCTTGGTCTTTAGTTAGTTCAAAAGGCAATGTTTTTTTAAAATCTTCTATACTCTTTCTTTTCTTAGATATTTTAGGGGCTTCTTTTCTTAGTTTCTCCTCCTTCTTTCTTTCAATCTGTAAAGAAATATTCAGCATCTCATCAAAAGCTAATCTTTTTCTCGCCTTCTCTATGTCTTCAAAATTTTGTGCAAAGTGAATTTTCTCTATGGCTTGTTCTAAGGGTATTAAATTATGATATTCTAAAACTTCTTGAGGTAAACGGTCTTGTACAATCTTAGGTATCTTGTCTTTTAACCAGGTAATCCTTGATCTTAGCCATTTAGATGTTATACCTGCAGTTTCGTGGTAGAATGGTGTGATTTTACCTAAGTGAGTTTGTTTTTCTTGTAATTTTTCGTATGCTGGGTTTGAAAAATCGTTACTTTTGTTTGACATTTTTCCCTCAAAGAGAAAGGTTTCTCCTTTTTTGATGTTTTTTGTTAAAAAACTTTGATTGAACCAAACTATATTAATTTCCCCACTACTGTCTTTTACTTTAGCTTTTGTAATTATTTTCCTCCCTCTTGTCCAGATATTTGATATAGATGATACTTCTGCTAGTATAGTTCCTTCTCTCTCCTTCTTTAGTTCTTCTATAGATATTATTTCTGAAGTATCTTTATATTTGAATGGTATGTGATACAGTAAATCTCGTGTTGTAAAAATATCTAAATTCTCTAGGTACTTACTCTGTTTTGGCCCTATCAAGGGTATTGTAGTTACACTTTCATTGTGCATTATCTTAGAACACTTCTTCTAGTATTATCATTATACCTGGAAACATTATACCTACTACTAAAAGGAATACTATGAAGATACTTATTCCTAGTTTTATTTTTTTCCAAGCTTCTTCTTTTTTTCTAGACATATTTATCCTGAAATAATCTTAAATACTTTTTTGCCTACTTTCAAAGTAATAGGGTCTTTTATTTCTAATACTACATCATATTCCTTTATTTTCTCACCATCAACGTTTACAGCGGATTGATCTATTAATCTTCGGGCTTCGCTTTTACTTTGTGCTACTTGGGTATTGTATAGTAGGTCGATGATATTGATACTCTTCTCGTCTATTTCTATTTCATCTATTTCTGTATCATACTCTTTTTTTTGGAAAACATTTTCAAAATATTTTTGTGCCTTTTCAGCTTCTGCTTTTGAATTAAATTGGGCTGTAATTTCAAATGCTAGACGTTTTTTAAGTTCCATTGGGTTGGTATTATTGTCTTTAAGTTCCTTCTCAATCTCTTCTATCTCTTCTAATTCTAGATTAGTTAATAATTCAAATCCTTGAACAATTGCCTCGTCAGGGAAAGACATAACTTTACCGTAAATATCATTTGGCTTGTCAGAGAGTTTTATCATATTTCCTTCTGATTTACCCATCTTGGAACCATCTGCTGTGGTCAATAGTTTGCCAGATAGGACGAATTTATTTTTATTTAAAATCTCTTGACATAATTGTCTACCAGCCAATGCATTAAACATTTGGTCATTTCCACAAACTTCTACGTCTACATCCAGATATACAGAATCATATCCTTGCATCAAAGGGTATAGAAATTCATTTAGGTAAATTGGACTTTCTTTTTCTAACCTTTTTTGAAACATATCTCTTTTTATCATTTGCTGTACTGTAAAATGGGAACTCAACTCTATTATATCTTCGAGTGTAAGCTTACTAAGCCAGTCATGGTTAAATACAACTTCGACAGGATTGTCCTTGTTATCTATATCTATAATTTTAGATGCTTGTTCTTTATAGTTCTTTAAATTTTTCTTAACTTCTTCTCTCTCCAATTTTTTTCTGGTACTCATCTTGTCAGAAGGATCACCAATCATTGCTGTAAAATCACCTATTAAAAAGAATACCTTATGACCAAGTTTTCTAAAATCTTCAAGCTTTCTCATTGCTACTGTATGTCCAATATGCAAAGTGGGTGCTGTCGGGTCAAAACCTTGATAGACTCTAAGTTTTTTATCACTAAGTAATATCTTCTCGAGCTCCTCCTTTGAAGGTAAGATTTCTTCTACTCCTTTGTTTAATAATCTATGAATTGTCTTTTTCTTTTCCATAGTTATCCCCTGTTAAACGATTTAGCATCGTATATATACAAGTAATTATTGTCGCTTAATTTTTCCTTCTTTTTTTCCCTTACCTCTGGAAAAGGATATCTATATGAATATATTTTAATATTTTCGTCTATTTCTTCTTTTAGTAATCTTTTGTATACACTTTTCATGGCTTTTGAACTTAGAAAACAATATATTTTGTCTGCTACTGGTAAATTAGATCTTTCGAGAAAGTTTTTGGGCACTATAACGATGTTTTTTCTGATTCTGGGTTTGAAGAGTTTAATTATTCTTGAAATAAAAATTCCTGCAGGTGAAATTTCATAACCAAAGCCTTTTACTCCATATTTTTTTGCAGCTTCTATTAAAAATATTCCATAACCCGAGCCTAGGTCTAATAGAATTTCTCCTTTTTTAAGATCCATTTTCTCCATTATTTCACTCCTAATATTTTTTGGAGTTGAGACGATAGGTGCTAACAGTAGTGATATTAACAAAGAAATGAATACACCCAGCAGTGCCAAGGTTAAAACTATTATAATTGCTACATAAATCCCCTGTTCCATATTTACACATATTTAGATTATGTATTAATTTTATTATAAATTTGATATATTTACTACCATCTTTTTTAATTTTCTTTTTTATGTTGTACTATTTCTTGATTTTTTTAATGATAATTATCGGATTTATAGGGGTGTTTTTCTTACTTAGAAGTATAGTTATAATTTTTTCGCTTTTTACTTCTGCTCCCTATGTACCTCTTGAGAAGTACTTAATAAAGGAGAGTACGAGATTTTTGAGTCTTAAAAGAGGTGATAGATTTGTTGATATAGGTTCGGGGGATGGACGTGTTGTCTTTTGGGTTGCAAAGAATTATCCTGAAGTGGAATATTGTAAAGGGATAGAAATAAGTTTGTTGTTAAATTTGGCGAGCAGATTTTTAAGGTTATTTTCTTGTAACAAAGAAAGGATAGTTTTTGAACGAAGAAATGCATTTAAGTGTGACTTTCGAAAAGAAAACAAAGTTTTTATATATCTCCTGAAAGATACTGTTGATAAATTAATGCCTGTGCTTGAAAAGCAACTTCCTAGCGGGGCAAAAGTTGTTTCCCCTCTTTTTACTATAGATCAAAAATATGAAAAATCCGGAGATCTTAGTGTGAAGGAAGTTATATTTCGTGGTAAGATTAGGAAGATATATATTTGGACTAAAAAATAAAGGGTTATGTATAACGGTATTTTGTTAATTAACAAACCAGTCGATTTAACTTCTTATGATGTAATTCGCAGAATTAAACCAAGCTTGCCTAAAAAGCAGAAAATTGGGCATGCTGGTTCTCTAGATCCTTTTGCTACTGGTTTACTTATTGTAACTTTGGGCAAAGCAACAAAGCTTTTTGATAGATTCCAAGAACTTCCTAAGCAATACTTAGTAACCGGAGAGTTTGGTTATGAAACAGACACTCAAGATTCCACGGGTAAAAAAATCTTAAATGACCCAGACTATGCAAAAAAGATTAATAAAGAAAAAATAGAGAATATTTTGCAAAATTTCAAAGGAGAGATCTATCAAAAGCCGCCAAAATATTCTGCTAAGCGTATACAGGGAAAAAGGGCTTATGAATTAGCTAGGGAGCAAAAAGATTTTGGCATTGAAAAAAAGAAAGTATTTATATATGAAATTAAACTAAAAGATTATTCCAAAAATAATTTCACTCTTGAGATAGAATCCTCCAAAGGAACGTATATTCGTACAGTTGTTGTTGATATAGCTAGGGAGCTTGATACTTATGCTACACCTATTTCTCTTACTAGAATAGCTATCGGAGAGTATAGTTTAAAAGACTCAGTTGACTTAAATGAGTTGGAAATAGAAAAGGATTTAGTTGATTTAAAGGATGTTTATTTATGAATCACGGAAAACTATATATTGTATCAACACCAATAGGTAATCTTGATGATATGACATTTAGGGCTGTTGAAACTTTGAAGGCGGTAGATATAATTTTAGCCGAAGATACTAGACATACTTCTAAGCTTTTAAACCACTTTGATATTGGTACCAAACTTTTTTCTTATAGAGATCAAAACCATTCTAAAGTTTTTAGAAAAATTCAAGATTTTCTTGATTCAGGTATGAATTTAGCACTTGTCTCAGATTCAGGAACGCCTTTAATCTCGGATCCTGGTTTCAAACTCGTTCGAGGTTTAAGGGATGCTGGATATGAACTTGTACCTATCCCTGGCTGTAGCGCTTTGACAGCAGCTCTCTCTATTAGTGGTATTCCTACGGATGCTTTCACTTTTTTGGGGTTTCTTCCTAAGTCATCTGGGAAAATTACTTCCATATTAAAAAAATACAGTGATTTAGAAACAACCTTAATTCTCTATGAATCTCCTTTTAGAGTTAACAAGTTGTTGAAATATATAGTGGATGTTTTGGGAGGTAATAGGATGGTTTTTATCGGTAATGAACTTACTAAAATAAATGAGAAATGTTTTTATGGTAAAGCCTCAGAGATATTGGAGACATTGGGATATACAAAACTAAAAGGCGAAATAGTAGTAATTATATCTAAGCAAGAAAAATCTTCTCGTAATTTTGATTAGTTACATCAAGAACTTTCTCAAGCTCAGTATTCTTTATTTCAGATACTACTTGGGCTATTTCTAATGTATCTGAAGGTTGTCCAAAATTAATATTTCTTTTTTTATCTTTCCTTACATTATCTGTCGGTAAGAATGGCGCATCTGTTTCTAATAAAACTTTCTCTAATGGAGTTTTTGCTAGTGTATCACGTATGTTCTGTCCACTTTTGTATGTCAAAATTGCATTAAATCCGATATACAATCCCATATCTAAGAAATCTTGGAGATATTTTTCTCCTCCCGCATAACAATGCATACATCCTTTCGTTTGCATTTCTCCTTCAGTTATTAAAATTTCTCGCATTTCTTTTATACAATAATCAGAATTTATCTCATCTCTGGCGTGTATTGTTATTGGTAATTTATTATCATTTGCTAGTTTTATCTGCTCTCTAAAAGCCATTTTTTGTATTTCAATAATTTTCTCTTTTTCAGAAAATTCTAAATCATTCCTATCCATTAAATCATGGTATTCTAATCCGCATTCTCCTATTGCATAAACACAACTTTTATTTTTCTTGTGTATTTCTCTAAGCTCATTTATGAGTTTTTTAACATCTTCGTATTCCTTAGAAAAAAAATGATGGTTTTTAAATTCTTGAGGGTGTATTCCTATAGCGTTTTGTATTAATTTAGGATATTTATTTTGAAATTCTTTATGTATATCTATTACCTTATACGAACTCTCTATATTGTTAGATGTATTAAGTAAATATTTACCACCGTTTTTCACAAAGTTATCCAATGCTTGTTCTCTATAGTTATACAACGGTTCTATTGTTAGATGTGTATGCGAGTCGTGCATATTATTTTCTTAACCATAATTTAGGATACCAGGCTTTTTCATTCAGGGGAGCAATGCTATACATAACATTAAAAAACTTTAAACGAAGTACCAAAATACCTTTCATATGTTTATTTGGAATTTAGTACTCAACAATAGATCAATATCCAGTGAAACCGTCTGTACTATCCCACTCTTCTTTTGATTTTTCAGATTCCTCTTTTTTACTTGCCCCTTTATTATTATTGCTCTCACCATTCATTTCGTTAAGTACTTTCTTAATGTATGACTTATCACCTGTTCTATATGCTTCCAAAAGTTTTTCTTCCTCAACCTGCGCTACAGCCTTTTCTAACTCTTTTACTTTCTTTTTACTCGCCTCTAAAATATCTCTCAACTTACTCAAATTTTTCTCCTTTGTGTATTGCTGAACGATATCGCCGGATTTATTTTCTTTACTCATAGGACTTGTTTTTATTGAAAATTTAACTGTTTTGAGTTTAGTATCTTCGGAATGTGATGTCAATTTTTATTATAGCCTGGAGTAAAATAGTTTCGCTTTTATTTTTTTAGGACATAATATGTTTGCCTTGCCTTTCCTTTTCTTTCAATCAAGCCCATTTCAATAAGTTGGTTATAGTCTACTACTCTTGTGGATTTCTTTCTTTTAGTTATTTGTGAATATTCATTATCATTTATACTTCCATGTTTTTTAATATGTCTCAAAAGCTTTTCTTGGTCCTTGTTCAATTTTAACTTTTTATCAAATTTTTGACCCTCGATATTTTTGTGCAAATTTTCAAATTCACTAAGCACTAGACAAGTAAAATATTCAAGCCATGGTGTAAAATCTAATTTATGTCTAATCTTGTAATAGTCCCCTAGAGCGATAACTTTCTGAAAATACTTCTCTTGCTCCTTTCTGTAGCGACTCTCTAAACTTAATAATTCGAAAAATTTAAAATCTCTTTGAGCCAAAAGAATTCTTGTTAGAATTTGTGCAGCTCTACTATTTCCGTCTTCAAAGGGAGAAATTAAGAGAAATTGTTTATGAAATATTCCAGCAAGGATTAATGGGTCCATATTTTGATTAATCTCTGTGTATTTGAGAAGCGATTTTAAAAATCTTTTAGTATCCTTATGACTTGGTGGTGTGTAAATAGTTTGGTTTGTTTTAGTATTTTGGTAACTAGTGGGTTTGTTCCTAATCCTGCCTGCCGGTACGTTGTTAGGATTGTCCTTTAGTAAACGCTCATGAGTTAAGCAGACTAATTTAATATCCAAATTTTGTTTTTTGAATGTATTTATATCTACAAGAGCCTTATGATAATTTTCAACCTTATTGTCGGTGGAGTCGTTTTTTGCATTTTTAGGGGCAACACTATGTGCATTTTTTTCGTTTACTTGCTCTTTTATCTTTGTGTATATAGGGTTAGGTAAAGCTTCACCTTCTAACTTCCCAATTGTCCTATATATCTCCGCGAGATTGTATAGAAGTTTTTGGGATATTTCATATCTGGGTTCGAATTTCATGGTTGAATTATAGTCTATGGTTTTAACTAATTCAAATTTTTTAAAACTTGAAAAATTATTGTATTAGAAGTATATTTTTATAGGGGTTGTGAATCTTTTTTAGAATGATATAATCGCCCTTGTGTATGAAAAGTGATGTTTTTTTGATAATAATAACCATATTATTCGTAGTGACAGGTTCGTTGTTGTTGTTTTCTGCTTTAAACGAATATAGTTTTGGCGGTAGGGATGTATGTATTGTTGATGGAGTTGAATATGAACAGGGGGAAAAAGTTATTGAATATAGGGAGGGAAGTGAATGTGTTTGTGCTTCTGGTGGTTTAGTTGAGTGTGTCCCTTTATCTGAAAAAGAAGAATTACAAAGGCAAAGTGCTATTGATGTCTCAGATTGGGATAATCAAGGGTTGGAATTCGATTATTCTTACGTTGTTGGGTTGTCTGAGACTGATACGGATTTTGATTCTGATGTAAGTTTCCAAGATGTGCGTTTTGAGGAAGATAATTTAGTGGTAATATTAGAACAGCGTCAATCTTGTCCCGGTTCTGGAAACCCACCACAGCAAGCTGGTTTTTATAATAAAGGAGAAAATGAACTCTCTTTTTACAATATGGTTAGACGAGTAGATGAGGAAGAAGGTATAGGTTGTATAGTTCGTCTAGAATATGTTTTAGAGGACATGGGGGATAGCGATTTGAGCGAGATGGAATTACTTTTTATTGACAATCTTGGAGCAATCACCTCTCCGGATATTTGTTTTTACAATGGCAATGTATATTTTGATGGAGATTATTTTGAAAGTGAAGAAGATGAAGTTTGTGTTTGCGAGAATGGAGAGATTAAATGTGAGTAATCTATCTAATGATATCTCCTTCTTGTCCCAATCTCCAATATGTTACCCCTGCAATTTTATATTTGTTTGCTAAATTTTGTCTTTGTTTTACCGATTCAGGTGTAGCATAATACAGCTTGCAATGATTACCGTTGCAGGGATATTCTGCCATCCCCTCTTGAATATCTTCATCATACTTTGTGTCGATGCCTTCTTGCATAAAAATGCTGTCTTGAAGTTGTTGATATGTGTAAGAGTTTACGTTCAGTATATCAGCGTGAGGTTGGTCATTTTCTAGAACCCATTCATACGAGTAAAGATGTATTCCTAACCAAATTTTATCATTTTGTACTTTATCGGTTGTGTATTCCAGGACCCTTTCAACCCAATTGGTTGGTGCTATTGGTCCAGGTTTAGGATCTCTTGGATGTGTAAAGTCATAAGTCATTATTCTTAGTTGATCAGAGTACTTGGCTATTCTTTCGTAATCTTGAACTTCCCTAGTTTCTGCTAGAGATGTATAGACTACATCATCCCCCCATTTTGGTAGAACAGTGACTGAAAGGATTTTGTTTTTAGAATCTAGCCTACTTGAGAGCTCTTCCAAAAAGATGAAGAAAGGTTCCTTACTTTCTCTAGAAATAGCTTCATAATCTAGGTCTATGCCATCATAATTATTTTTCTCCACGACATTCACAATTGCATTTATATGTTTGTCTCTATTTTTTTCATCATTAAGTATATTCTTCATCCTATCACTGTCAAAGTCAGATATTGTAGGTATAATACTGATGTTTTTGTACTCTGTTATTTCTCTCAATTCCTGCAATTTAGTATCTAAACGTGGATTTAGAGACCCATCTGAGTTTATAGAAAAAGTTACTGGAGAAATATTATCAAATTCTGTTTTAAATCCTCTAAGTGATTCTATCCCATTATTATAATCCCACGGAGGGATCCACCCTGCTTGCTTAAGTGTCTTTGTTTTTCCCTTCTCTTCTTCGGGTTCACAATTTATACAGTCTTGTTGGGTTGATTCTATGGAACTTTCTCCTTTACCAGAGTCTTCTTGTTGCACTAAGGGTATCATTTCTTCTTGGGTTACGGATTCAATATCTTTGTCTTCTGTACTTCTTGTAGATAGATTTTGGTAATCAATCCATAGAAATATGCCAATTAAGGGCACGATAACTAGAAAAACTATTGTTAAAACCGTGAGTTTATTGCTCATCTGCCCAATTATATTCTAAAAATTATTTTTTGGGAATTTCTAAATCTTCAGCGATCTCATTAAAAATGTTTATCCAAACGGGAACCGCTGTTGTGGCAGCATATATGTCGGTTTGTGGTTCTCTTAACTTAACGAGCATAATCATTTCTGCATCTTTTGTTGGAGAAAATCCTACAAAGGTGGCATTTGTTTTGTCATCGTAATAACCTGGCTCATCTCTCTTGGGAATTTGGGCTGTACCAGTTTTACCCGCTATTTCATAATCTTTACTCTCTAATTCTCGTTTGAATATATATCTTGCTTCCCCTTCAGTTACAACGTTGCCCATATAATCTGCAACGGTATTAGCTGTTTCTTCAGAGATTGGGGAGTTCATTTTAGAAGGGCTATATCTTATTACATCCTCCTCCTCTACTACTTTAGAAACTATATAGGGTCTCATTCTTTCTCCATTGTTAGCAAACGGACTTAATGCCGAGATTATTTGCAGGGAGTTAGCTGAAATAGATTGTCCAAAAGAAGTAACTGCCAGATCCAACTCTGTCCATTCTTCATATGGCTTTAAGTAACTGTTTGATTCATCTTCAAGCCCTACACCAATGAAGTTCCCTATCCCAAAATTTCTTAATCCCTGGTAGTAACTTTCTAATCCTACTTTCATACCGATTTTAGCAATACAGGGGTTGTTTGATTCAGATAGAATTTCTGAAAGACTCAGTTTGCCTGATGGGTTTTTATCCCAGGTATGGATTGTTTCCCCACCCACAGTTATTTGCCCAGTTTGGTCGTGGCATATGTAATCGGTGTCAATAGCATCTTCTTCTAATGCGAGGGCCAATGTTATTGGTTTGTGTGTTGAACCGTATTCGTATACGTCTGCTACTGCTCGATTTTTGAATATTTCTTTATTACCTATTTTCCAATACTCATTGGGATTAAAGTCTGGATAATTAGCCATTGCTATGATTGCACCGGTTTCTGGATTCATGATTATTGCAGAACCACTTTTAGCTCTATGCTCGTGAACTCCTTCTCTTAGAACATCCTCAACTTTTGACTGTATAGGTGGGTCTATTGTTAATTTAATATCCTTCCCTTCGCGTGATATTACTGGCTCGTACTCTACTGTGAGTATTACATTTCCTTGTGCATCTTTTTCTTCGTAACTATATGTATCATGTCCAGTTATATCACCCCAATAGTATCCTTCAATCCCGTAATTTCCTCGGTCTTCTCCTTCTTCCGTTTTGCCTGTGAAACCAAGTACATGTGAGGCTAATCTGCCATCGGGATATAATCGGTTCTCTTGTTGTTCAAAGTGTAAGCCAAAACCCTGTGTTCCTTCTCCGAAAATATTTGTCTCTTCCAAGGCCTTCTTTTGGTCATTACTAACTCCGTCCTTTATTGGAAAATAGACAAAATCTTCGGTTATTTGCTCTTCTATTTTCTTCTCTTCGATATCAAGTATATTTGAAACCTTCATTACAAATTTGTCTTTGTTCTCAAAAAATAATTCCCTTTCACGTTCACTATTGCTTAAATTTGCATATACACCCCAAGAAGGTTCGTCTATGGCTAGTACAGAACCATCCGCAGCATACACGATACCACGCCCGCTGGCGCTTCTTTGTTTTTGTGTATATTGTTGTGTTGCTAATGTTTGAAATTTTTCAGTTTCTATAACCTGCCATCTAAATACCTGTGCAATTATTAATCCAGAGAAAATTATTATACCTATGGTTATCCATAATATGTTTTTTTGAAACATATCCTCCCAAGAGGATTTTTGCTCCTTTTTACCTATCTTAGGATTAAGTTTTTTTGTTGGTACCTTGCGTTTTTGCATATAGTTGATTATAGTTCAGCTATAATTGACTCGTTTGCAACTCGAATTTGTGCCTTTTCAGCCCTATATTCAAGATCTATCTCCTCTCCTGCTATTTCTCTAATAATGCTAACAGATTTAATTCTCGCAATCTCTTGAGATATATTTCGATTATCTTCGATTAAAGTCCTTTTTTCGTTATTAAGTTTTTCTAATTCAACACCTTTAGGGACTAATAGTGCATTAAGAGCTAGCTGTACACCGAGGAATAGGACGAATAAGATGATTGCTCCCACAAGGCCTCTGTGGAAAAGGGAGTCTATTAGTCTCTCCTCTCTTACAGGGAACAAAGTTTTCAGTTTTCTATGATATTTTTTAAAAAACATGGGCAGTTTTTTTTATATATATTTAATTTTTATTTATTTCTCTAAAATTCTCATTTTTGCGCTCCTTGCTCTCGGATTGATCCGAGCCTCTTCTTCAGAGGGCATTACTAATTTATGTTTTCCTTTGGAATTGAAAAATTTTTTCACAATTCTGTCTTCCAAAGAATGAAAAGATATAACGACTATCCTTCCTCTCTTTTTTAAAAGATCGTAGGTCTCTTCAAGACCTTTTTCTAAATTTCCTAGTTCATTGTTTACAGCTATCCGCAGGGCTTGGAAAACCCTGCGGGATGGATGTTTGAATTTATCTTGGTGTGCTGCCGGTACAGCTCCTGAGATAATGTTGTTTAAGTCTTCTACTGTGTTTATTTTGTCTATTTTGTTCTTAATGTGCTTTGCAATTCTCTTTGCATTTTTTTCTTCTCCAAATTCTTTTATTATCCTTCCTAATTCCTTCTCATCGTAAAACCTTAATATATCGACTGCCTTCGCGTTTAGTTGTGTGTCCATCCTCATATCCAAATCTTGGCTACCCTCTAGGTAGCTAAAGCCTCTTCCCGAAGCCTCGAGCTGCCTAGAGGAAAGCCCTAAATCCATTAAAAAACCATCTACTTCAGATATGTCGAGAATCTCTAGGAGCTCTTTTATATTTTTAAAATTTTCTTTTTTAATGATCCAATTTTTATTTTTCTCCCTAATTTTTTTATAATATTCCTTTACAAATTCAACCGCTTCTAAATCTGTATCAATACTAATTAGTTTCCCATTCTCATTTAAATATTTCAGTATTTCTACACTATGCTCCCCTTCCCCTAATGTGCAATCCACGTATGTTCCACTTACCTTTATGTTTAAATTTTCTATTGCCTCTTTAAGTAATACGGCTTTATGATATTTCATTATTCTGCCTTTTTGTTCATCTTTTCTATCTCCTGGGCTATTTCTTCACTATTTGATTTAAGGTATTCTAATCTCTTTTCCCAATTTTCTTTACTCCAGATTTCAATCCAGTTGTACAAGCCTACGAAGACAATTTCTTTTGATAGGTTTGCATGTTCCTTCAGATTATCTGGAATTACCACTCTGCCTTGTGAGTCATATTCAATTTGTAGAGCGGATCCTACAAGAAATCTTGTAGTATCTCTTATATTTTTGTTTATAAAAGAGCCATTAATTACTTCATTAGCTATCTTTTGCCACATTTCCTTGTTTACCAATATCAAAGCATTCTCATATCCGCGTGTTAGTATTATTTCTTCTCCGAGTTCTTCTCTAAAAACCTTTGGTATTGCTACACGCTTTTTATTACATATTTTTGTTTTGTATTCTCCTACAAGCATATTCCATTTTTAAAAAACAATCACCACTGTTCACCACTAGGTTCCACTAATTTAACATCACTCTAAAATGATGTCAAATATAGTTTTGGTCTTATAGTGATAATATAGGTTTAGAGAGGAAGTATCTCCGAATTACAAACACAAATCCCTTAGGTATTTTCTATACTAGCTCCAAGTTTGTTTAGTGTCTGTATCAATTCAGGGTATCTGCGCTTAATGGGTGTCGCATTCTCTATAGTTGTTGTTCCTTGAGCTGCTAATGCCGCTAATAACAAAGAATGTGCGCCTTGTATTATACTTGGCGATACGACTGTAGTCCCTCGAAATTTAGAAGGTCCAAATGTAATAACCTTGTTTAAATCTCCTAACTCTACATTGGCTCTAAGTTTTATTAATTCATTTACGAAACTGAATTGATTTTCATACATATTTTGCATAATTCTTATGCTCCCCTTGGCTTTTGCGGCTAATACTATGACTTGAGGTGTTAGATCTACTGGGAAACCAACAGGCCAAGGATATGCTGGTATTTTATCGATGTATCCTTGTAAGTTGCTTTTGCACTTTAAATCTTGTTTTGAAGGTATAATTATATCATTCTCTTCAATTTCGTAATTTAAATTTATCTTTTCATAATACTTTAAAATCATTTCCATGTGCTCTGGAATAGCGTTCTTAATTCTCAAATTACCGTTTGTTATAGCAGCGGCAACTATTAATCCCCCTATGTCTATATGATCTGGTATGATTGTCCACTTTCCACCTTGTAAATCTTTCACTCCTTCAATAATTAGTTTGTTTGTCCCTACTCCATTTATTTTAGCCCCTATGCTGTTTAAGAAGTTACATAAATCTTGTACATGTGGCTCACATGCAGCGTTGTATATAGTTGTTGTGCCTTCAGCTAAAACACTACCTAATATTAAATTTTCTGTGCCTGTAACGGATGCTTCTAGTTGCCATATACAATCGTTTCCGGTTAATTTTTTGACACTCAATTTATATATGTTGTTTTTATCAATTTTTGCTCCAAGGTTTGTAAGACCCTTTACTAACGTATCTACTGGTCTAGCACCCAATTTACATCCTTCAGCACTATCAACTTGAGCCTTTCCAAATCGAGCTAGTAAAGGAGCTAAAAACATCAAAGAAGCTCTTTCTTTTTTAGCTAGATTCTTATCTATTTTTGAAGAATCAATGTTTTTTGAACATAATTCAATTGTGTTTTTATCAATATATCTTACTTCTCCTCCAATTTTTTTGTATATCTTCAGCATTATTCTTACAGAGGAACTTCGGGGTACATTTTCGAGAATAATCTTTTTATCTGTTAATACGCAAGCAGGTATTATTGCTAGTACAGAATTTTTATTTGGTGTTGGTTTTACTTCTCCACCAATCGGATTTCCCCCTTGTATCTTTAGTGTGTTCATTATTTTAATCGCTTATTTTAAAATAGTTTTGTATATCTTGTACCTTATCGGTATTTTCCCAAGTAAAATCTGGGTCTTTTCTTCCAAAATGTCCGTAGTTTGAAGTTTTCTGGTACTTCGGAGAATCAAGTTTTAGGTGTGCTATTGCATCTCCTGGTTTTAGTGGAAAAATTTCCTTAACCATATCTGTAATTTTATTATCTTCAATTTCTGAAGTATCAAAGGTATTTACATAAACACTAACTGGTTTTGCTATACCTATCGCATAAGAAACTTGAACTTCACATTTCTTTGCAATTTTACTAGCTACAATGTTCTTTGCTATGTATCTGGCTAAATATGCTCCTGTTCGATCAACTTTAGTTGGGTCTTTTCCTGAGAATGCTCCTCCTCCGTGTCTACAATAACCTCCATAAGTATCCATGATTATTTTTCTTCCAGTTAATCCAGAATCCGCATAAGGGCCACCTTTAGAAAATTTACCTGCCGGGTTTATATGTATTTTGGTTTCATTGTCGAGCCAGTTGTCGCAGACAGGTTTAATAACTTTTTCGCTAATATCTTTTCTGAGGTCTTTTAAATCAATCTCTTCTAGATGTTGAGCGGAAAGTACTACATTGTCTAGCCTTTTAGGCTGGTCCCCTTCATATTCTACAGTAACTTGTGTTTTACCGTCAGGCCCTAAATATTCTAATATTTTATTCTTTCTGACGTTTGTTAATTTCATTGCAAGTTTATGAGCTAGATCTATGGGTAGAGGCATGAGCTCATTAGTTTCTTGGCAAGCATATCCAAACATCATTCCTTGATCTCCAGCACCAAGTTCATCTCCCTGGATACCTTCAGAAATGTCTGGCGATTGTTCTTGTATGTGTACCAAAGTGGCTGTTTTATCCCAAATCATTCCGAATTCCTCTCGTGTATACCCTATATCTCTTAAAGTTTCTCTCGCTATTTTATTGAAATCAATATTACTTTTAGCAGTGATTTCACCCATCATTAAGATCATTCCGGTTTTGGTGCAAGTTTCTACTGCTACTCTACTCTGAGGGTCGTGTTTAAGACATTCATCCAAAATCCTATCACTGATTTGATCACAAATCTTATCAGGATGTCCCTCCGTAACACTTTCTGAAGAAAAGAGAGACTTTTGCATAGATTGTTTCTATCTAATATATTATACTCTGCTAACTATTTTACACAATTTTTTATGAAAATTAAAAAGAATTTTTCAATAAAAGATTTTAATACCTTTTCAGTAGATGTTAAAGCCAAATATTTTGTTGAGATATCAGACATTGATGAGTTAAAGAAAATTTTAAAAGATTTTTCAAATGAAAAAAAAATATTCTTAGGAGAAGGAACTAACACTCTTTTTGTAAAAGATTGGGATGGTATCGTAGTTAAAATCAATTTTTTGGGTAAAGAAATTGTAAATGAAAATGAAAATAATATTTTTGTAAAAGTAAATGCTGGAGAAAATTGGAGTGATTTTGTTGATTGGGCTGTAGAAAAAAATTACGCTGGAATTGAAGGCATGGTAATGATTCCAGGAACGCTAGGAGGCGCTGTAACGCAGAGTATAGGGGCGTATGGTCAAGAAGTAAAAGATGTATTGAGTAGTATAGAGGTATTGGATATTGAAAAGCATAAAATTTTTAAGTTAAAACCTGAAGAGTGTGATTTTTCATACAGATATAGTAACTTTAAAGGAGATTGGAAGAATAAATATATTGTTATTGCTTCCACTGTTAGGTTGGACAAAGGCCCTTCATTGTATTCCCTGGCCTATTCAAAAAAGTATGGTAGGTACAAATCGGTTTATGAGGATTTAGAAAAAATGGTTGGAGATAAATATACTATTCAAGATTTTGCCCAAGCGATTAAAAGACAGAGGGAAAAGAAATTACCTGATCTGGAAGAGTTTGGGTCTTGTGGTAGTTTTTTTAAAAACCCTGTTGTCGATTTTAAAAAATATGAGGAATTAGAACAAAAGATACCAGATTTACAACCTTATCCTTTAGATAATTTGGGAGAAAAATGGTTTAAAATCCCAGCGGGTAAATTATTAGATGAATTGGGATGGAAGGGATATTGGAATGATAATGTTGGTGTATTTGAAAAACATGCTTTATGTATTGTTACAAACAAAAATGCATCTGGAACAGAAATTGTTGATTTGGCTAATAGGATGAAAAAAAGTGTAGAAAAAAATTATGGTGTAGAGTTAGTTGAGGAAGTAGATGTTTTACCTAAGCACTTTTCTACATAGGTAACTTCATTTTTTATCTTTTTCACACTTGTACCTTCGAGATTTCTTGAATTCGCAGTTCTCTTTTTTCAGAATGTTCCTTTCCGCTCCAAGAGCGTGTGGGTAGTCTTTTTCAGCTTCATCCATCGTTTCATTTTCACCTTCTTCATATGTATCTCTTTTTATAATACCCGGATCTTTTTCTGCTTCCATTTTTCTTTTACTTAATAAATTTACACGTTCCGGATTTTATCACATTTTCATCTATATGTGTATTGTTTTATTCACTAATTCCCCCCAATCTCCAGCACTCATAAACACAATTAATGTATTTGGACCAGAGTTCTCTTTCAAAAATTTTATAATCTGTTCTTGCCTTGGAAAGTAATATTTTTCCTTGTGTTCTATAGCATCAAGAATGTCTATGCCGTGGACTCTATCTTCTTTTTTTGTGTTTTTTTTAACAGTTATTTTTGGAATTATGACTACATCAGATTCAGAAAAAACATCTTTGTACCAGTCTAGGACTTTTTTAGAATTCATTTCAGAAGTTCTTGGTGAGTAGAATGTAATAATTTTTTCGTTCTTGTATCTTGTTCTTAAAGCCTCCAATGTAGATTTTGCTTTTACTGGAGAATGTGCAAAATCGTCAATTATTGTTGCTCCTTTTGAATTTTTCCCAATAATTTCTAATCTCCTTTTTACTCCTTTAAAGGTTTTTATACCTTCTCTAATATCCTCGACTTTAATTCCCAAATTGTATAGTAAAGATATAGCTGCTAAACAATTCTCTATATTATGTTTACCTAATAATGTTGTCTCGAATTTTCCCAAGTTTTTTTGTCCCTTTTTAATCTCAAAAGATGTTTTCTTTTTTTGATGTTGTATATTGTTCACTCTAAAATCTCCGCCTGTTCCATAGAGAAACGTATTTTTTTGGTTCTGATCTACTAAATTTTCATTATTCTGCCCTTGAGTTGATATGTACAGAGATCCATTTTTTTCTTTTGTGAGTTTAACTAGAGATTTGTATGCATCTACGTATGCTTTTTCAGTTGAATACATATTGAGATGATCCCACTGAGCGGCTGTTATTATAGTGTGTTTGGGTTTATAGTACATAAATTTTGGTGTCATATCAAAGCCAAATGAAGCTGCGAATTCATCTCCTTCAACTACAGAAAACTCAGATTCTGTTTTTTTGATGCCTTGTTCGAAGTTTAAGGGTTGTCCCCCTATTAAAAACGAAGGTTCCTTTTTTGCTACTTCTAATATCCAAGCAATAATGGAGGTTATTGTAGTTTTTCCGTAGGTACCGGCAACTACTATGGATTCTTCTTTTACAATATGTTTACCAACTAAATAAGTGAAACTTTCTATTCTTTTTCCTAGTTGTTTAGCTTCAAGGTATTCTTCATTCTCTGGATTTTTTATTAACATAGATCCTCCGATTATTACCAAATCGGCGTCTTTAACTCTTTCAGGTTTTGTGCCTTCATACCAATCCACTTTATTTTTCTCAAGCAATGAAAGTGCAGGATCATAGATCTTCTCATCAGATCCGGATATCTTGTAACCTTCTTTTTTAAGCATAACAGCAAGGGAAGATATTGCTGAACCTCCTATGCCTATGAAGTGGATTTTGTTATATTTTTTATGACAGTTTTTCATTATCTCCTTTTATTTTGTTTTTTAAATCATCAATATCTGTAGACCAACTTTCTCCATCAAACCATTCCAAACCCTTGAATTGTGTTTTGTATAGTGATTGTTCTGTATACACAGTTCCTAAATATATGTAAGATTTTTGTTTTTCTTTAGCATGCAATATTGCTTTTAACATCATTCCCATACCTATATTAGAGCCTATTAAATTTTTATCATAAAAAGGGTATGCATAATGCAGTGTTCTATCTTCCTCCATGGCTATACAGTACCCTACTGTCTGCTCTTCTTCTTTGTATATTAGTAAGTTTGTAAATATTTGTTCTTCGAATATTTGTCTAATCTTGGGTGTACTAATTATCTTTTTATTAAATTTTGTTTTAAAGTATTCTGTAGCAAACTTGGCGATATCATGAGTGTATTCGAAATCAGCAATTTCTTTATTTTCTATGGTTAAATTTTTCTGCTTTTTTAGTATTCGTCTATTTTCACTAGTAAGTTCAAAACTATTAAGATTAATTCTAATGTTGCGGGAGAGATAAAAAAGGTTTTTTCTCCTTCTAGTTGGTAAAAAGCCCTTTTCATAAATATCGTCGATGTTGTCTTGTTCTTCTTTTTCAAGATATACTAGATAAGGGTAATCGTATTCCTGTAATCGGTTTGAATATTCTTTGAATAGATATTGCATAATAATTATAGTTGATTTTGTAAACTTGATAGATTTTAAAATCTAGTATAGTATATAATAGATTATTATGAAAAAAAATATTCTGATATCAAAAATTATTGTTTTGCTAATTGTTTTCTTCCTTTTTGGCTCAGTTTTGGTGACTTTTGCTGATTCGGGAGTTTTACTTGATGGCATTAGAGTTACAGAGAAGGAGAAAGATGATGAAGTTGATTTTAATCTCTCCAGCATTTCTTATGAGATAGAAGATGGTTTTGTAGATATCTATGGTATTGATATCCAGACGGATTTAGAAGTTAATGAGGTTTTGTACTCCCTTGATGGTGGGATTAGTTGGAGTAAAGCCGAGGATTTGAGATTTGATCTTCTAGACGAGGAGATGTATTCAGAAAGATCGGTTCTCAATTTAAAGGTTATTACTGATCAAGAGGAATCTTTTACTTCTGTTGATAAACATATTATTGATGATGAAGTAGGAGAAAAAATTTTGGGATATTTTTTTAGAAGTAATGAAGAACCTGTTGTTATGAACAACGAAGGTGATGTTCTGTTTAACCCTAATCATGATTTAGAAATATTTGTGGAAACTTCTCATTCTGTTTCTGAAGTAAAAGTAGGCTATGATGATGATTATACGGATTTAACATACAACTATACTACGCAACTCTGGCAAGGTATTGTATTAGAAGATGTTTTAGATGCAAAGGAGAATTCCCTTGAAGTAGTTGTAGGAGAAAAGTCTCTAAGCTTACCTGATGTGTTGAATGTTAAATATCTTGATGAAGGAGAAAATAGAATGTTTGGGGATTACAGTATTTATTATTTTAATGGGTATGAGTGGAGGTCTATGGAGTATTCCGAAGAAGATTTAGATTATTCCATATTTACTATGGTGCCAGGTGAATACTATGTTAGGGTTGAGCAAGATGGTAGAGATTTGTATTCCCCTATTTTTGAACTTGATGAAAGAACTGTGGTGTCTTTTTCATCTACGGACGATTCTTTTGGCTTGTTATTTTTTTGGCTTGAGAAGTACTTTCTATCTTTAGAAACTAATTTTTTTGCATCAGATTATATGGCTGTTGAAGCTTACTCTTCTTATGATGTGGCTGATTTTGTAGAATTAGAGGATTATGTAGATGGTGATAAAGATACAATATTCTTATATATAAATGCATGGAATCCTCTATACAAAAATTATTTAGAGAAATTTATTGATTATAGTGATAACTTTGAAATATTATTATTAACTGATTCTAAAAATTATCAAACTTTGAAAGTCGGAATTAGAGATTATGACACTTCGTTAGAATTATATGAGATAGAACAAGAAGATTTAGATGTTCTTGGAGATAAACAACCAAAGATCTATTTATATGACTCTAACGATAATACAATATTTGGTTTTCAGGGTACGAACTTATTAAGAGTTTTAGATAATTTTATTTCAGAAAATCTTTAGGGTGTTATGTTACAAAACCTTTTATTAATAAATCTTTTTTTAATAGCGAATGCATTGATTACTTTAGCATTTGTTCTTTACGGTTGGGTTTACCTGGATTTATATTTACAAAGGAAGAAAAAGAATGCTTTGTGTATAGGTTTGGGTGCTTGGATTTTAGCTCTCTCTTTTCTATCCGCAATCTATTTTGAATTAAGAGAAGTTGGGATTTTAAAAGAATATATATTTCTTTCTCTGCAATTTATTGGTTTGTTATCAATTGCATATGGTTATAGTCAGGAAAAAATTCCTGTTGAACCAAAACTTTCTACTTCCAAAAAGAAGCATAAGAGAGGGAAAACGACCAAACTAAAATCTGTTTTCTTACCTTTCTGGGTTGCTTTTGGTTTTGTTGCAAATTTTTTCTTAGCGGTTTTTACTACTACAAAGATATTACATAAAATAAATTATGGGCGTAGTAAAGAGTATCGTCCCTTAATGTATTTTTGGCTAATAATTTCTTTTATTCTGCTCTTAAATGTTGTAGCTCTCTTTGGTAATCAAAGATTTCCTTTTATTGAAATTTCTTTGATGAAATTCTCTTTTGTTTGGACTGTATTGCAGATACTTCTACTGGTTTGTTTTGTTTTGATGTATAGATGGATAAGTTTGTTTTTATCTTTTAGAAACTTTACGAAGGTATTATTTAATCTTTGGAGTTTTTCAATAATTTTATGTGTGATTATAGTTTCCATCTTCATTTCTATAAATATTCCAACTTACGAGAAAGAAGTTTCAAAGGTCTTGAGAAGTAGTGGTAGAATGATTGAATTCAATATTGAAAATGCTCAAAAAGCTAATTTAAGTGTATTAGAGGTCATATCTACAGATGATGATATCATGCAAGGGATAAAAGAGAAGGATATCTCTTTGTTGGATGATAAGCTAAGGTTTATGTCATTGAATAACCAAAACCTTGATCATCTACTAATTACTGACGCTGAGGGAAGGATAGTTTATGATTTGGCTAGTGGTGAAAGCTTTGACGAGTTGATTTCTGGGAACGAAATTTTAATGGAGGCTTTGAGTAACAAGGAAAAGAGTAGTGGTTATTGGGTTGAAAATGAAGGAACTATAATGGAAAGGCTTGGTTATCAAAATGTTGTACCTGTCTTTGATGATGGTGTATTTGTAGGCTTGATTTCTGCAACAAAATATCTAGATGGCAGTTTTTTGAATCGATTAACTAGTTATACCCAACAGGATTTTCTATTAGTTGATGATACTTGGCGCATATTGGATTCTTCTCTCTCTCAAGATTTAGAATTTGATGATGTTATTCGTATAAATAGGGTTCGTGCTTTAGATGAAGAAGGTTCTGTTATGGTTGAAATAAATAATAACGCTTATTTGGGGTATTATGTAGATTTTGAAGAAAAGGGAGGTTTGCTTAGCTTGGCTCCTTATGATTTAGTAGCTTCAACTGCTGAAAATTCTATGTACAGAACGTCCTTCTATGCAGTTTTGATTAGTCTCCTAGCCATAGTACCTAGCTATTATTTTGCTAGGAAGATTGAAAGAGAATGGGCTTAATCTGTAGTTAGGTTCTTTTTCCCCTGTGCTTGTAAAATTTCTTTTACTTTTTTAACAACATCGGCGGGTATTAGCTCACTCTTGACCAAGTAACTAATAGCTCCCAAATTTATAGCTTCTTCTACATATTGTTCGTCAGACATATTTGTGAGCATTATTACAGGTATATCTTTTGTGGTTTGGGATTCCTTTAACTCCTTTAGTGCTTCAATACCATTTTTAACGGGCATCATTATATCAAGCAGAATAATATCAGGTTTTATTTCATTGGCTATTTTGACACCTTTTTCTCCGTTTTCTGCTATATGACATTCATAACCATCAGCTTTAAATTTTCTAGAATACATCTGTGTTAACAAATCTTCATCTTCGACTAATAGTACTTTTATGCTCATTTTTATTCTTTTTATAACTTAAACTAATTCTAGTATAGATGTTAAATGCTAAAGGGTCAACACTACTTTTCTTCTTTCGGTATTTCTACAACGAACTCCGTTCCTTTATTGACTTCAGAACAGAAGTGTATTCGCCCTTTTATTAATTTAATTAGTCTGGAAATGTAATAGAGGCCGATGCCTGTGCCATTACTTTCACTTTTTTTGACATTTTGCGCCCTGAAGAACTTTTGAAAGATTTTCGCTTGTTCTTTTTTAGGTATACCTATACCAGTATCACTCACTGAAATTCTTAGATTATTGTTTTTTAATTCTGCTTTTATTTTAATCTCACCGTTATTGGGTGTATATTTAATTGCGTTTTCTATTAAGTTTCCTAGTATGTGCCTTATTATTTTTTTGTCTAAAGGAAATGTTTCTTTCTTGCCTAGATTGTATTTAGTTTCAAGACTAATATCTTTTTCTTTTATCTTTTTAGAATATTCACTTATTATTTCTTCTATAAGATTAATAATTTTTTCTTCAGATTTTTCAACAACTATTTTATCTGTATCTAATCTAGAGACATTAAGAAGGTCTTCGATGAGTTCTTGAAGTTTTTGAGCTCCTTGCTGTGCTGCTTCTATTTCTTCTGATTTGTTCTCTACCATTGATAGGTAACCGTTAATTATGCTTACTGGAGTTCTTAATTGGTGTGAAGCTATAGATATGAATTCGGATTTTGCTTGATCTAATCTTTTTGCTTTTGTAATATTTTCAAAAATCCAAAGCCTTCCAAGATAATCACTTTTGCTGTTGTGAATGGGTGTAGTAGAAATATTTAGATATTTGTATGGTTCTGTTTTCATTTCAACATCTATATTATCGCTAACGAGGTTTTTTTGTCGTTGAATAGATTTAATTACTTTGTCGTATTCTTGGGTTTCTGTTATTAATTTTCTGAATTTTTTGTAAAAATGGGTGTCTTGTTTACCTATAAATTCCTGACTATCTTGTCCATTCCATTTTAGCCAAAAACTGAGCTTTTTATTTATGTATTCAACATTATTTTTTTCATTAAGAATAAGTACTCCGTGTTCTAGAGAATCAATGATAGCTGTAATCAGTGTGTTATTTATCATTTTGTTTTTTTAGTAATTCAAGAGTTATTTCTTTGTCATCCCAAGGAAGTTCATTTTTCCCATCTAGATTCATACTCTTTTCGTGCCCCTTACCGGTGATTATGATGATATCTTCCTTTTGAGCAATTTCCAAAGCTTTTTTTATGGCTTCTTTTCTATCATGTATACTATAATATTCCCGTTTGTGTCCATGCACATTTGATTTTATTCCTTCCAAAGTTTCATTATTTATTTTTTCTATATCCTCTCCTCTTGGATCTTCAGCTGTGAGTATTATTTTATCTGCATGTTCTGCAGCTATATTACCCATTTTGGGTCTTTTTTCGTAATCTCTTTTACCTGCACAACCAAAAACTACGATTAGATTCCCTCCTTTTTCTTTTAATAGTTCTCCTCTTTTAAGAGCATTGTCTAGAGAGTTAGGTGTATGAGCAAAATCCACAATAACTCTAAAGGGTTTATTTTGTAATTCTTCCCACCTGCCTTCGAGTTGTGGAACTTGAACTAAAGTTTTTTTTATGTCTTTTGCGGGTATTTTAAGATCTTGTGCAACAGCTACAGCGGCCATAATATTAGAGATGTTATATCTTCCTTTCAGGTTAGTTTTTAATTGATATACTTCCTTGCCTATTTTTAGACTGAATTTCATATATTTATCTTCTTTAACCAAATCATCCCCTTTTATATCAACATTTTGTGTAAATCCATAGCTTAAAACTTTTCTTTCTAAATTACTTGCTAAATCAAAGAGATAATTAAAAGATCCATCATCCTTATTTAAAATAACTTTACCTTTTTCCTTTGTTAGGTGTATTAATTTACTTTTTGTTTTAAGATAATTTTCGTACGTTCTGTGATAATCTAAATGCTCATGAGTGACATTTGTGAATACAGCATACTCATATGAAATGCCTGCTACTCTGTGTTGGTCAAGTCCGTGAGAAGTTGTTTCGAGGATAGCGTAATCTAGTCCCCTATCTACCATAAGTTTTAAAAATTTCTGCAGATCTTTAGGGTGGGGATTGGTTACATGAAAATCTAAAGGATATTTTTCGTCCCCTATTTGTGCATTTAAAGTTGATATAATTCCAACCTTTTTGTTTGATTGTTTTAGTATTGCGTGTATAAGGTTTGCTGTAGTTGTTTTACCATCTGTTCCAGTAACCCCTATAACTTTGAGTTTTTTGGAGGGTTTTGAATACCTTATATGGTAGTATTGTGCAGTTAAAAAATGTTTAAAGTTTTTTAGTCTTTGAGGTATTAAACTATTTATCATATGTCAAAGTATATGATATTTGTGTTATAAATGAAAACGATAATTATTTGTTCATTAGGATATATATGCAGATTAAGTTACTTAACAAAAATATTTATTATTATTCAAAAGGCAAGGGAAAACCTATTCTATTGGTACATGGTTGGGGAGGTTCAAGCAAAAGCATGCAACCTTTAATTAAAGAACTTTCCAAAAATTATACTTGTTATGTATTAGATTTGCCTGGTTTTGGATATAGTGATAATCCTGAACCTAATTGGGGGGTAGATGAATATAGTGAATTGATTAAAGAATTTGTTAATAAGGTTATTGGAAAAGAAATTATATATTGTGGTCATTCTTTTGGTGGTGCTTTAGGTATACATCTTTCTCATAATACCAATTGGGTTAAAAAACTTATTTTAATAGCTCCAGCCTTTAAAAGAACTTCTTCTCCAAAGACTTCTTTTTCTAATAATTGGTTTTATATAAAGATAAAAAGATTTTTAACACCAATTAGAAAACTTGCTTACAGAATATTTTATCCTCATTCTCAAGTATTATCTCATCCCCATCTAGAAGACAATTTCAAAAAGATTGTTACACAAGATTTAACACATATGCTTAAAGAAATTAATATCGAAACTTTGGTAATATGGGGGGAAAAAGACTCATTTGTTAATATACAGGACGCATATGTTATAACCAGGGAGATGGAAAATGCAGAACTTAAAGTTTATAGTGATGCTGAGCATAACTTACCGTTTAAATTTGGAAAAGATGTTTCTGAGGATATAATTTCTTTCTTGGATAAAAAATGAATTTAATATTACTTGCTTTATCAATAATTCTCTTTTTTTTGCTGTCTTTAAGACATGTATATCAATTTCAACTTGCTGAGTATCGCTTTGTTAGATTTAGATCAATGTTAAGGGATTCTGGTTTCTTTAATCTTTTGTTTGTTCCTAAATTTGTTTTTCCCGCGAAAACATTTAGGAACTATTTAATTATATTCTTTGCTTTTATACTCCTTGTAATTATCAATGTAGTCATCTACAACCTTTTGGATATGGTATTGGTATTGTGTTTACTCAATTATTTTTTTGGCAAGATTAGTATCATCCTAGGAGTTATAATTACGATCCCATTTGCAAAGATATATAGGGATGGAAAAATTAAACAAGCAAAAGAACTTATTCAAAATTCTGATACTGTTGTCATTGGAGTTACTGGTTCGTTTGGAAAGAGTTCTGTAAAAGAATTTTTGTATTCGATCTTGAGCAAGAAATATGATGTAGAAAAAACTGAAGGTAATAGAAATACTAACATAGGTGTTTCTTTAGAAATAATTGAGAAAATACAAAGTAATCCCCAATACTTCATAGTCGAAATGGGTGCATATCATATTGGAGAGATTGAAGAAATATGTAATATCGTAAAACCAACATATGGTTGTTTAACAGGTATAGGCAACCAACATATGGATATATTTGGTTCAATTCAAAACTTGGTAAGAGCAAAATCAGAACTACTTAGGTCTTTGCCAAAGGATGGTCTTGGAGTTGTGAATTTCGATAATGAGTATGCTGAAGAATTGTTGGATAGTGTTAAATCTGAGATTTTAACTTATGGTGAGAAGGAAAATGTTGACTTTAGATTAACAGATATTAGTTACAAAAAAAGAATGATGTTTGTAACTTGTGAGAATGAAGGGAAAAGGTATAAATTTACTACAGCTCTATTTGGAAGGCATCATGCAATCAATTTGGTTGGTTGTTTAGCACTAGCCTTAAATCTGGGAATGAGTTATGAGAATATACAAGAAGCTATTGCAGAGATTGAGCCGATGCCTGGGAAATTATCCATTCACAAGGGTTTAAATGATAGTACCATATTTGATGATGGATATAATTCGAATTTACATGGTTTTTTACATGCATTAGATGTTATTTCAAATTTTGAAGCAGAGAAGAAATTTGTTTTTTCCTATGGTATTTTTGAGTTAGGTAAGGAAAAGTTACCTGCGTATAAAAAGATAGTGGATTTTTTAGAAAAAAATGACATTGTTCTTCTTACTTTAGACAAAAAATTTTTGCAATTCGAATCGGATAAAGTACTTTGGAACGAAGATGAAACTAAAGTAATGGATTTTCTAAAAGAGAATTTAACTAATAAAGATTTGTTACTGATACAGGGTAGGTGTACAAATGATTTTCTAAATGAATTACAGTTGAAAAAATATGAATTACCAGATCAAGAAAATTCATGACAAAGATGAGTGGAATTCTTTTGTAAAAAAACAATCATATGTAAATATATTATCTTCTTGGCAGTGGCAAGAATTCGAACGTGATTGTGGAGAAAGTATACATAGTTATGGTGTTTACGCAGATAGTTCTCTAGAAGGAGTTTTTTCGTATCAGTTTTGTAAAAGTAAAAAAGGTAAGTTTCTACTTTTAAGGCACACTATTTTTTTAGACTGGGAAAACCCTGAATTATTTTCTAAAGTTATATCTTTTTTAGAAAAGGAATGTAGGAATTTAGGAGCGTCTTTTTTTAGAATACGCCCTACTCTTCTTTTTAGTCATGAGAATAAAGAATTATTTGAAGAGATTGGATTTAAGAAATCTATAATCCAACACTTAGATGCTCAATATACTAGAATTTTAAAACTAGATGATACTCTGGATGATATTTGGATGAATATGAGGAAAAATACTCGTAATCTTGTAAGAAAGGCTGAGAAACTAGATATAGAAATTATACGTACCCAAGGTGATGAATTTTTGGATGATTTTGAGAAAATATACAATGAAACGGTTAGTAGGCATGGTTGGAATGCTTTTGATTTTGAACATGTTAAAAAACAATACAAATTTTTAACTTCAAATGATTTATCTGATATGTTTGTTGCTCGTTATGAAGGTAAAATTGTTTCTGTAGCAATATTTTCAAAATTTTCAGAACAGGTGATTTATCATCACAGTGGCTCTGTTTCTCTAAAGGATGTTCCTGTGAATTATCTTTTGATTTGGGAGGCTATAAAATATTACAGAGATATTGGAGTTAAGGAATTTAATTTCTTTGGTGTTGTAGGTAAAGATGAAACGAGACATCCTTGGTATGGTTTATCTTTGTTTAAAAGAGGTTTTGGTGGTTCTGATAGAGAGTTGATTGGAGATTATGATTATCACATAAATCCAAAGTATTTTTTTTCTCGCTTTCTGGAAATCGTTACCGTATATCTTCGTATAAGATAATTATTTAGCTATTATATATATAGCCAGACCTACGATTGCAAATATTGTTGCTAATAGCCACATTCTCATTACTACTTTTTCTTCTGCCCAGCCCTTTATTAAGAAATGAAGATGTATGGGAGCCATTTTTAATAATCTTTTTCCGAAAATTTTTCTGTATATCCCTTGAACTAGAGAAGAACCAATTTCTAAAACGAAGAGGATCCCTATTATAGGGAGTAATATAATTTGTCCTTGTAAGAAGGCTATAGTTGCTAAAATAGTCCCCAAGGCTAAGGAGCCTGTATCTCCCATTTGAATTCTTGCGGGTTTAATATTGAAATACAAGTACGCAATTAGAGCTCCCATAATTGAAGCTATGAGAATAGATATCTCTTGTTGATTTTCTATTAGAGCAATTATCAAAAAAGCTCCAAATGAAGGAAGTAATAATCCTGTTGATAAACCATCCATACCATCTGATATATTAACAGCATTTGACATTGATACAATCGTAAAGATTACTAGGATTGGCATAAACCAACCAAGTTCCCAACTTCCCCAATAAGGCATCCAAATTTCTGAAATACCTAGATGTAAGAATAGCCACCAGGCGACAATGATACCGATTATTGTTTGAACAATTATTTTTTCACCAGCGTGAATCCCCTTGCCTGGATAAGAACCTAATGTATACCATAGGTTTTTGTATGCGGACCAAGGGATAAGTATAAATAGCCATAAACGCTTCTTCCAATTTTTGTGAACCATTGCCAACTTGATATGCTTTTGTAATGGACGTACAAATCTTTTTCTCCCAAATATATTTAGTAAATCATCCAGAGCTCCTAGAAATGCAGAAATCAAAAGAACGATGATAGGTATAAGTGTGTATTCATTCCAATTTGCAGTAAGAGTTATTGCTAAAACAGTAATAATTATTATTAAACCTCCCATTATTGGTGTACCTGCTTTTCTTGCTCTTTCTCCTACTACAGAGGAAAAGTCATCTTCTATTTGTCTTACCACTCTAAAACGATATAGTATATTTATAATTAAAGGGGATATCGCAAAGGCGAATAATATAGATAATAATAATGTTACAATTACTTCCTGCATTTTTCTTGATTAAAAAATTTAGGTCTTCTTATTCCGTTATCTTCTTTTTGTCTAAGGTATTGTTTTAATGTCCAACAAACATTATCCTTGTCAACTTCTTTCCACTCTTGTTCTCCTAGGTCTTTGTTTTTATCTGTAATTTTTATCTTACCTTCCCTTACTCCATTTTCTTCCCCATAATGTGTTGTTGAATGTATATAGGTGATAGTGTTTTGCTTTACTTGAGTTATTATTGCTACATGATGTCCTTTTTTTATGCCTTTGAGCCTAAGTAAATCTCCTGGCCTGGCATCTTTTATTTCTACAGGAGTAGAATTTGTATTATTAGTTAAAAGATCTGCGGAAATATTTTGTATAGGGCGAATGTATTTTACGATTGCATCAAAGATATTTTTATTTTCAAATTTTATATTTGAGTAGAGACTCCCCTTCCCAATAGCACGAAGCCATTGATCAAGGATGTTTGAAACAAATCCAGAACATTCAACTCCTATACCTTCCTCTTTCATAAACGCTCTTATTTGTTTCTTACTTGCTTTTTTTAAGTTGAAATTTCTTAGCTTGGCGAATATAATAACCTCTTCTTCTATCTCAGTAGGAGATCCTTTACCTACTAAAGAGCGTAGTTCTCCTCTTCTGTCATGTTTTTCATTCATGTAATATGGTGTTTTTACATTTTTGTTTGCTATCTTTAGGTTGAAGTAATTATCTATTAATTTTTCGGCTTCTTTTGGTAATTTCATATTTTAGATTAATTTAACATTATTCTGAATTTTTTTAATAATCCTTTTTGGAATAGATTTTAGTCTCCCTTCCTTGGTTAAAATAGTATCTAATGTTTGTATTCTCGCTACTTCATTATCGGGACTGACCAGTTGATTTCTTTTTGTTGTTAAAATTAGGTATTCTCCCGGTATTGTATCACTTATATTATACCCTTCATTGGTTTTTACTAAAAGTTTATTATTAAAAACATAGATACCTTGTTCAACATTTTCTTCAATTTTTCTCCTTTTTGAATAAGTATTTCTGAAAATTAATTGACTAGCTTCTACTGGTATTGTTGCTAGTTTATTTTGTTCTTCTAAAAACTTTGATATGTTGTTTTCTGAAAGACCTTTTTTAAAATATTTATTCAAGAATCTTATATATTTCCCTTCTTCTGGAAACATAAATTCTGCTATATGAAAGGCTTGTAAAGGGATGAATTCCTCATGAAGCATTAATTTTGTATGCATTGAAGTTGATGCTGGTTGTCTTGCGTTGATCTCTATTAGATATACCTTTTGTTTGTTTGTAACAATTATATCAATACCTAGTAGCCCTCTGTACCCTGAATCATATAGTGAGGTTTGGATTCTCGAAATTATTTCTTTAATTTGATTATGTACTTTTTCCCCTAGTTTCTGTGGATAAAGCCAGTCGTTTCCTATTGTTCCACCTTCCCTTGATGTTAGTTCTTCTATCCCAGTTATTTGATATGATAATCCACCGTATGCTGGGCCATATCTTGTCACGCACATATTCATTGTGTATATTTCTCCCTCTATAAATTCGGCGATTCTTGCTAATCGGTTTGGATACTTTTCTCTTTCTGCTTTGTATTCTTCTTCATTTTTTATGAATTTTGTTGAGTTTCCTGTATGTCCTCTGTTGTATTGTATTACAAATTTTTCTCCTAGTTGTTTTTTTAATTCATGATAATTTATTTTGTTTAAAGGTGTTATAACAGTTTTTGGGAAGAATGAAATTAGATTGTTTAAGCTATTGTATTGAGAAATTTTTAATTCAAATTTTTTATTTAATGCAGATGTGGTATTTAATAAGTTATACCCGAATTCCTTGCACATTTTTTCGATTCTAAGGGAAGTTTTAAATACCATTACATTTACATTAGCATCTTTGGGTGTATTCTCTCTGATATAATTGTGTACTTTGATACTTTTGAGCAGATTTACTGTACTTCTGTACACTGGATTGGTTTTCCCTTCTGATTCAGCTAAAGAAAAAATATTTATTCCTCTGGATCTGGCTACTTGAACGATGGGGGTGTTATCTATGCAGATTATGTGAAAATTTTCTAGGATATCTTCCAGACCTAATGCTCTCTCTGGATCATTGCATAGAAAAAATATTGGTTCACTATATTTAGAATTCATGTTTTGTATTATAATGATTTAGGTAATGCCAGTAAATATACATAATGGTTTTGACAAACTCCAACCTTTACGCTTAGCCTTGATTATACCCGCTATGGTTAAAGCGCTTTCATTTGATGTTGATAAATTATTTTTTCTAAGCAATGCTTGAGATTCATCTATTTCTTTGTTACTTATAACCCATCCATGTCCATTAGAATCATTGATAATCTTCTCTATTTCCTTTGCTCTGTGTCCAATGCGATCAACAATGGATTTTGCTTTACTTGTCTTGGTAGGTAAAAAGTCGCTATCAAAACTTCTTGCTATTGTATTCACTTTGGTTGTTTGTACAATATGAATTGGTCTTTTTAAACTTAGTCCTTCATATATTCCTTTAGTTGTATTTCCACTGGATGTGGGTATAAAGATGGTGTCAAAATCTCCCTCTATTTCACAAGCTATTGTTTTAAATCCTTGCCATCCGTATGGGTCAACAGATCCTCTTAAGGAGGTTGTATTATTTTTTTTTGAGTATTGTATTTCTTTACTTAATGGTTTTTGGGTGAAATAGAAGTTGATGTTTTCAAAGCTGCAATCTTTTTTACAAAAAAGTTCATTAGAAACTTTATTATCTAATATCTCTGTTAATCTTTTTAGTTTTTCTTTAGAAATTTTCTCTGAAAGAAAAACATGTAAAGGAAAATTTGTATTTTTAAGAATGTTTATTGCACTTATCGCAGCATTACCTGAAGATGATATAGAAAAGTTTTCTTTACCCTCTTGGATATGCGCCGATATTTGATATGCTAATCCTCTGTCTTTGTGCGAACCTGTGGGGTTTAGATCTTCCCTTTTTATATACAGATGTTTTAATTCTAAATCTTTAGCTAAATCGGGATGATTCTCTAAAGGTGTATTTCCTTCTTTCGAGGTTAATCTGTTTCCTGGCTTTACATGAGGTTTAAGCAAATCATGGTATTGCCATATTCCTTTTTGTCCCATACCACATTATATCACAAGATAGGGTTACTCTTATTCGATAAATGGAACAAAAACAAAACCTGGTTTTTCTCTTATGGTTACTAATTGTTGTTTTTCTTTTTTCAGTGTAATGATACTTTGAAATACTGGAGGCCCCATGGGCGCAACGATTAGTCCATCTTCTTGTAATTGGTTTACGATCTTTTTAGGTATTTTAGAACAAGCAGCACTAATTAATATTCTATCGAAGGGAGCTTTTTCTGGTAAACCTTCGACTCCATTTCTGTTGTATACTTCGATATTTTTATAATCTTTTAGATTATTTTGTGATTTATTTGCTAAACCTTCTATTATTTCTACACCGTATACTTCTCCTTTTCCTCCTAAAATTGTAGAAATTAAAGCAAGAACATATCCAATTCCGGACCCTAGTTCAAGAACCTTTTGTCCTTCTTTTAAATCTAAATCTTCCAGCATATGAGCTATGGTATAGGGTTGTGAAATGGTTTGGTTAAAACCTACGGGTAAAGCTCTATCTTCATATGCTTGATTCTTAAACTCTTCTGAAACAAAATCTTCTCTCGGGACTTTTTGAAATGCAGCTATGATATTCTCTGAAAAACCTAAATCTTGTAATTTATCAATCAAAACATCTTTATCCATAACTCTAGTCTAGATATTTTTTTACATTTTCTAAATGCCCATCATGTGTTTTTGCAAAGTGTACTTGCCTTGATTCATTTTGTTCGTGTATAAAATAGTGGTAGTCTGAGGGCTCTGGTGATACAGCGGCAGCTATAGATTCAAATCTTGGATTGTTTATTGGGGTTGGTGGTAATCCAACATTTTGGTATGTATTGTAGGGTGATTGTACTTGAAGATCATCATATGTGGGTCTTGGTCTATTTTCTCCTGTGACATAATTTATTGTAGCATCAGATTCTAATTTCATCCCTATTTTTAATCTATTATGAAAAACGCTTGCTACGAGTGGTTTCTCTTCGTCGGTATAGCTTTCTTTTTCAACTATAGATGCCAGTATCAAGTTTTGATAAAGAGTACGGTTGGTTTGTGATTGTTGTAGATTTTCTATCCTATTCATAAATTCTCTTACCAATCTTGATACTATATCTTTTGTTTTTACTTCTGGGTCAAATTCGTAAGTTGCTGGATATAGGAAGCCTTCTAGGCTATTATTTTGTGGTTTATTTATTTCTAAAAACTCTTCAATATCTTGGTCAAAAGTATATTGATTTGGATTTTCAACAATGTTTTCAAATTCTTTAGAGCTAAAATTACTTTCATAAGCAACAAAGAATTCATCTTCTAGAATGTCTGACATTTGTTTGTATGTTATTCCTTCTGGAAATGTTGCTCTAATATTGACGACCCCTGCCTCTTGAAGCTCTTGTATAACTTCTTTAAGGCTCATATTTTTGTTTAAAACAAACCTCCCTGCTTCTATTCCGGAAGCTAATTCAGGATTTTGACGTAGATACATATTATAGTACTGCTTGTTTATTTCTAAATTATTTTCTTTCAATTCTTGATGAACTTCCTCAGTACTACTCCCTGGTTCTATTTCAATAGTTATTCTTTCATCTTCATCGTATAATGGTTCTTCTATGTATTCCCTGTAGTTGTTATACATAGAATATGCTACGATTCCTCCAATTACTACTATTACCAGGAGGAGCAAAGTAAATATCTTTTTTATTGATGTTTTTGCTATATATTTGTTTTCCATAGAACCTTTCTTTAAATATATTCCATATTCTAGCATATTATGTTAAAATGGTGTACTGTTAAGATGAGTTTTAGATTCTATGAAGAAGATTATAGAGTGCTTAGAATGTGAAAATGAAATAGAACTTGTTGAGAAGGAGTATCGTGTTGGTGACATTGTGGAGTGCCCTTTTTGTGGAACTGAGTTAGAGGTTGTTGATGTAACTGATGGTGAATTAGTTTTGGATGTGGTTGAAGAAGAAAAATAATCTACCCCTGTAGCATCCCACAGGCTGATTTGGTATCTTGTCCTAGGCTTTTCCTAGTTGTGGTTTTAATTCCTTTGTTCTCTAACTTTCTTTTGAAATTTTTAATTTCTTTTTCCTTGGTAGGATGAAATGTATTATCTATCATGTTATATGGTATGAGATTGATATGTATTAACTTTTTGTAATTTCCTAGATCTTTTAAAACAAATTCTTGTAAAGCTTTGAGATCTTCTTTTTGATCATTAACGCCATTTAATAATGTATATTCTAAGGTTATCCTTCTATTTGAGAATTCGAAATATTCGTATAAATCCTCTACTATTTGTCTCAAAGGCATTTTTTTTGCTATAGGTATTAATTGCTCTCTCTTTTCTTGTATTGCACTGTGTAAGCTAATTGCCAGATTTATTTGTGTTTTCTTTTTAAAGAACTCCAAAACTTCTTTACCTGTCCATATGGTGGAAACTGTTAATCTCCTTTGTGACAGGTTAAATTCTTCTGGATTAGTTAATATGTCTGTACTTTTTTCTAAATTTTCTAAATTTAAGAAAGGTTCTCCCATACCCATGAAAACAATGTTTGTAATTTTTTTATCCTCCTCTTTGAGTTTTCTTGCAAAGTATAATACTTGATCTATTATTTCCTGATAATTTAGATTTCTTTCAAAACCCATTTTACCTGTTGCACAGAATTTACACCCTATTGGACATCCTACTTGGGAGGATACGCAAATGGTGTTTCTATCATTTTCATGTTTTAATAAAACTGCTTCAAATACTTTTTTATCTTCTGTTTCAAATGAGGTTTTGATTGTATCTTTTTCAGATAATGTATTTTTTTCTTTTATGCTCGGAAATACAATATCCTCTTTGATCTTTTCTTTTATTTCTTCTGGTAGTGTTGTAATTTCATCAATGCTGTTCACAAGATTTTTGAATGTTGCATGATTTATTTGTTTTTGTCTAAAATTTGGAAGTTTGTATTTTTCAAGATTTATGTACATATATTCCTAGTATATCAAACATTATGTTATAATTAAGTATGGGTTTTAGATATGAATTGCCGCCTGAAAAACAGGGAAAACAGGGAAAACAGATGAAGATGAGTGAAGATGGTGAAGGTTTTGTATATATTGAAGAGGAAGATGTAGATGAGAATGATGAAGAATCTGCAAAGATGATTCAGATGAGTATGGATGATTTCGATACTTCTGCCCATGAAAAAGAAAGTCAAGAGGAGGTTGATGAATCTGAAAAAGATAAGAGAGAATCCAGGGTTGTTGGTTTGAATGAAGGAACTAAAGTTTGGGTTAAGATGGAAAGTGGATATTTTGAAGGATTTTTGCTAGATGCTATTAATGCTATACATTTAAAGGATGTAAAAGGATATCCTTCCTGGTTTCGTTTTTATCAGAATGTAGAAGATCTAGAAAGAGTTGATGAAGTGGATGTTTATTTTAATGGCAAATCAGTTACTATGAAAACTCGAGATCGAGACCGTTTTAGAGCTCTTAAGAGTGATCAAAGGGCTCGTAAAAAAATAAAGGAATAAGCTTTATTTCTTTTTCTCAATGTTTATCTTATTGTCTTTTGCTTTGACTAGCAGTTTGTCTTTATCTTTTATATCTTCAGACAAAAGTTTCTGAGAAAGCGGGTTTTCAATCTCTTTTTGTATTGTTCTCTTTAGAGGTCTAGCACCAAATTCAGGTTCAAAACCAACTTTTGATAGGTGTTTTATTACAGAATCATCGAATTCTACTTCAATATTTTGTGCTTTTGCCATGTTTTTAACCTCTTCAAGTAGAATTTCTACAATATTTTCAATCTGTGATTCATCTAATGCTCTAAATACTATTACATCATCTAATCTATTAATAAATTCTGGTCTAAAATAATTCTTAATTTTCTCGAAAAGGTGGTTGTATAATTTATCCCATTTTTGTTCCTTCTTGTTCTTTTTCATATATTCCATTATTTCTTTAGAGCCTATGTTACTTGTTGCAATAATAATTGTGTTTTTGAAATCTATTGTTTTTCCTTTACCATCTGTTAGTCTTCCATCATCTAGTACTTGTAATAGTATATTGAAGACATCTTCATGTGCTTTTTCTATCTCATCTAGGAGTATGACACAGTAAGGTTGTCTGCGAACCTTTTCTGTTAATTGTCCTCCTTCTTCGTATCCTACATATCCTGGGGGAGAGCCTATTAGTTTTGAAACGCTGTACTTTTCCATGTATTCTGTCATATCTAGTCTAATCATCGCTTCTTCATCTCCAAATATTTGTGTGGCTAGAGTTTTTGCTAACAGTGTTTTTCCTACTCCTGTTGGTCCCATGAAAAGGAATGAAGCAATTGGTCGGTTTTGATCTTTGAGTCCTACTCTTGCTCTTCTTACTGCTTCTGAAACTGCTTTAACTGCTTCTTCTTGCCCTACTACCTGTTGGTGCAGGCATTTTTCTAGCTTTAGAAGTCTTTCCTTCTCTTTTTCTTTGAGCTGAGCAACGGGTATACCAGTAGTTGAGGATATTACTTCAGCTATATCATCACTTGTGACTCTAGGTGTTCCTGTTCCTCTTTGCTTATTCCACTCTTCTTCTTGTGGTTCAAGTTCTTTACGTAATTTCTCTATTTCAACCTTTTGCTCAGCACTTTTTTTATGTTGCCCTGAGCGGCTTAATGCTTCTCTTTCTCTTTCTAATCTATTTATTTTGTCTTTGAGCTGCCTTATACCTTCTGGCTCAGATGTTTTATCTAATTTAACCTTACTACATGCTTCATCTACTAAGTCAATTGCCTTGTCGGGTAAAAATCTATCTTTTATATACCTCGCAGAAAGATGTGCGGCAGAACTTAATGCTTCATTTGTTATTTTTACTTTATGATGGGCCTCATATTTATCTCTAAGTCCATCTAGAATCTCAATTGTCTGCTCAATAGTTGGTTCATTTACTAAAACTGGTTGGAATCTTCTTTCTAAGGCGGCATCCTTTTCAATATATTTTTTGTATTCATTTAACGTAGTAGCCCCTATAACTTGGATCTCTCCTCTAGCTAGAGCGGGCTTGAACATATTTGATAAATCCATTTGTCCTTCTTGAGCTCCAGATCCAACTATTGTGTGCAACTCGTCTACAAAAAGTATTATATCTCCACCAGATTTTTCTAACTCAGATATTATTTTTTTAGCTCTCTCTTCAAACTCTCCTCTGTATTTAGATCCTGCTACTAAACTTGCGATATCGAGTTCCTTTACTTGTTTGTTCTTTAATACATCTGGCACTAAATCTTGAGTTATTCTATAAGCCAAACCTTCTGCAATTGCTGTTTTTCCAACCCCTGGCTCCCCTATTAAAACGGGGTTGTTTTTCTTTCTTCTTGAAAGTATTTGAACAACTCTTGTAATTTCATCGCCCCTACCTATAACGGGGTCAATTTTTCCTGCTTTTGCATGCTTTGTTAAATCTCTAGAGAATTTGTCTAAATTAGGTGTATCAGTCTCCTGTGCAGCTTTACCTTCTTTATCTCCTTCTCCTACTGCTTTTACAACGACTTGTCTAGCCTTGGTGTATGAAATACCGTATTTAGAAAATATTTGTGATGCTAGACCCTCCCCTTCCTTAATTAAACCTAGTAGAATGTGTTCTCCACCAATGTAATTATGTTTAAGCTCCATTGCCTCTTGGAAACTAATCTGCAAAACCTGTTTCGCTCTTGGGCTTAAATTAGGCATTGAAGACACTGCCTGGGGGGCCTCTTGAGAGGATGATTTGATTTGTTCTGTAAGGATATTTGAATCAACTCCAAGTTCTTTGAAAATCTTTTGTACTACTGGATCTTCTCGGCATATACCCAACAGTAAATGTTCTGTATCTATACTCCTACTACCTGCTTCAAGAGCTTCTTCTGCTGCATATTGTATAGCATCACCTGCTCTTTCAGAAAAATATTGATTTATATCTATTGATTCTCCATTTTGATCCATGCTCTATTCTAGCATATTAAAAACTCGAAGGTAAAGTTTTCCCGTCTAAATGGTTATATACCTATTTCTTTGAATATTTTTTTTATACTATTCTTTGGAAAACATTCTTCTATGTCTTCTTTTTTAACCTTAATTTCTTTGTTAAGCATTTTATTTATTTCATCAAACAGAGTATCTGATATTAATTCTCCTTCGGGTATTATTTTTGTAAGTCCTAGGTTTTCTAAAACTCTGGCATTATGATACTGTTCATTCTTGTTTACCCAAGGTATTGGTATAAGGATGGATTTTTTTTGTAATAATCCAATTTCGTAGATGGTATTAGCACCTGCTCTACCTATAAAAAGGTCCATGTTGTTGTATACTGTACCAACTTCTGAAGAGTTTATGTATTTGATTGGATAAAATGAGTCTTGTTTTGATTTAGGTAGTTTTTGTCTATCTCTATTTAGTTTTTTATAATCATTGTGTATTGTATTATCCCCTGTTTGTAAAATTATTTGATAATGTTGGACAAGATAATCTAGCATCTCCCTTATTGTTGCATTTATTATGTGTGAACCCTGGCTTCCTCCTGATATATATATAATTGGTTGTTTTTCTTTATTTTTCTTCATGTTTTTTATTACCTCTGCGATTTCTCCAGATTTTTTTTCTTTAAGCACATCTTTTTTTATTATGTTCCCAGTGTGTACCACCTTGTTTGTAGAAAAGTGTTCCTTTGATTGGGGAAATGTAATGAATATTTTGTCCGCAAATTTTCCAGAAATTCTGTTTGCTAAGCCAGCATTTATTGTTTGTTCATGTATATATATTGGTATTTTTAATATCCAAGCTGAGATACATACAGGCGTGGTTACATAACCTCCTGTAGAAAATATTAAATCGGGTTTGTTTTTTTTCAATACCCTAAAACTATCGATTAGTCCTCCTATGCTTCTAAACAACAACCTTATTGTTTGAAGATTAAAATACCTTTGAAGTTTTCCTGCTCTTATTATTTTGTACTTTATCTCGGTCTTTTTCAATATTTTTTCTTCTATGCTTTTACCTTTTTCTCCCTCCATAGCAAGGTCTCCACCTATGTACAAAACTTTATCTAGCGCATTTGTATATTTATTTTCTAATGCTTCTATAAATGCGATGGCTGTATTGGTGTGTCCTCCTGAGCCTCCTCCTGTGACGACTATTTTTTTATCTAGTTCTGGCATTACTGTGATTATTTGATTTTAGATTACTATAGCTACTTATATTCAATAATAATCCTATTGCTGCAAAAGTAACTATTGTTGCAGAACCACCATACGTTAAGAATGGTAAAGGTAAACCTGTAATTGGTATTATACCTACATTTGCTGCCATGTTTAATAGTGTTTGTAGTACTAGCCATATTGTTATTCCAATAGCAATCATTTTCCCATGTTGATCTGGTGCATTTCTGGCAATCTGATATCCCTTAAAAAAGAAGAAAATCCATAATCCAACTAACAGCAGTGCACTAATAACTCCGAATTCTTCTAGGTATACTGCAAAAGTTGAATCAGTAAATGCTGTATTTTCAACCAAATATCCAAATCTTTGTCTTGATTGTCCAAAGCCCTTTCCCCAAAATCCACTCGACCCTATACCTATCAAAATTTGATGTAACTGGTATCCTGTACCTCTTGGGTCTGCGACCTCTCCTGTAGCTAAAAGTTGTAAATATGTATAGACTCTTTCAAATCTATAGGGAGCGGATAATATTGCTGCGACTATGGTTACTACACCAACTGCACATAATTTAAGAATGTTGTGTATTTGATATCTGTGAGTAGCAAAAAGAATGTACATTATAATTGTGGTTGCAAGTATTAAGAGGGTTGTTCCCATATCTGGTTGCAACATTATTAGAATAGCGAATAATGCAATTATTGCACAGTAAATCAAACTTTTTTCCCAAGCTTTTTTATTCAGGACCTTTTTCGTAGCGTCTTCAAGATTCTTGGTCTTTTGATTGTATTTGTATAACCATCCTGCTAGATATATTATGAGAATAGGTTTTGCAAATTCTGAAGGTTGTAGCCTAACTGACCCTATTTCAAACCATCTCGTAGCTCCATTAATCTCTGTTCCAAAAATTAAGACCAAGATTAGTAGAACTATTGAAATTATGAAAAAGGGAGTAATGTGTTTAACAATCTTTCTGTAGTCTATTGAATAGATAAGTATTCCTACAAGTATCCCCCCTATAATCCACAGTAGATGTAATTTAAGAAAGTGAAATTGATCACCAAATTCTTGTTGGGCAGTATATGAGCTTGCATTGTAAATCATTATGGTTCCCAAAAAGGCCATTAATCCAGTAAACACCAAGAGCGAAAGATCTGGCTTTCCTCTTTGTTCTTTTTTGTTTTCTGCAATACCATTTTTGCGTTTCATATTCATCTTACACCAATATACTATATGCTATTGAGTTTGTGAAGTTGTAAAAGTATAATGAAAAAGATTAATTATTTATTTGTTTGTATGGAAAATAACGTAAATGACGTAAATTCCACGCAAGGGAATCAAGAAAATCCCACGCCTGAAGTTGATGTGGCAGATGAGTTTGTTTCTCAAGATTTAGAGGTATCTTGGGTAAGGTGGAAATGTCTAAACTGCGGATATGTCTATGAAGGTGCGGAAAAACTAAGTGCGTGTCCTCGATGTGGAAATTCAGATCCTGATAAGTTTGCGGATATAGATTAGTAGAAATGCCGAGAGCGAGACTCGAACTCGCACGCCTTAGAAAAGGCACAGGATTTTAAGTCCTGCGTGTCTGCCAATTCCACCATCTCGGCAAAACATAACACCACAATTATATTCTACACCAATGTACTATTACAAGGATAGTTGGTGTTTCGTACTCCAAATATTTAAGCAAGATGGAGGTGACGACGGGATTCGAACCCGTGATAGTGGTTTTGCAGACCACGGCCTTAACCAGCTTGGCTACGTCACCATTACTTGTTAAATTGAGCCTCTCCTAGTATACTTTATCGTAAGTATTTTGAGCAAGTGTTTTTTGTATATGAAAAAGACGATTTACGAGTTTATAATCTATGTTTTTTGTTTCTCATTCGTGGGATTGTTTTTCCAAGCTTTGGATTTACCAGATGAGATTATCCCCTTGGCACTAGTCCTTTTAATTGTAGGTTTTGGGATGGTTTTTTCTAAACATTTATTGAAATTCTTAACAGTTAAAGTTGTTTTTTTAACAAGATTATTAGCTGTTTTTTTAATAGTTTTTGGAATATTCTACATCTTTTATATGTTCCTCCCTGGCTTTGATATTGATCCAATAGTTGTTCAAGAGGTGAATTGGGACTGGGTATCGATAAAGGAGTTTGAATTTGATAAAATAAGCTCTATAGCAGTTTTGGCTTTTGTTGTTGCCCTGTTATCATCGTTAGTTAAATTATTGGAAGAATCGTAATATGAGTCAAGAGCTTCTAAGCGGTTTATTGATTGCACAGATAATTATGGGAATACTTTTAATAACTTTTATTATGCTCCAAAATCGTACTGAGGGTATGGGACAGTTATTTGGTGGAGGTGGTGGTGGAGAACACTTTAGAACACGTCGTGGAGTAGAGTCTTTTCTTTACTATGCTACTATCGTTTTAATTGTTGCTTTTGCAATCAATTCCTTTGTTATAGTTAAGTATTCTGGCTAATCTCTTGATATATGAAGAATATTTTTTCAAAGTTACAGATTAGAGAATTCTTTTGGAATTATCCAAAATTTCTTTTTAATATAATACGTTTTACTAACCCCCTATTTACTGTATTAATAGCATTTTTCTTAGCTTACTTCTCTTTTGTTTTTTTGACATCTGCTACGGGAGGAAACATTCTAGATCCAAAGGATGAAAATAAGGTGGTTGAAGGGACAGTTGGTAGCATGACTTCTACAAATCCTATGTATTTAACTGAGAATCAAGTAGATAGAGATTTTTATAGTTTAGTCTACGACAAATTTATAGAATTGGATTCTGATGGTAAGCCCGTATCTAGTATTGCAGAAGAATGGGAAAAGAAATCAGAATTGGAATATTTTTTTGAGATATCAGATGATTTTTTTTGGCATGATGGTAAGAGGCTTACAGCCGAAGACGTGATTTGGAATTTTGAAGTATCTATACGTTTAGCTCAGGATTATGGTCAAGAAACTTATGGTTCGGCATTGGAAGGTGTGGAAGTAGAAAAAGTTGGTAAAAATGAAATAGAGTTTACCTTAGAAGAACCAAATGCAACGTTTTGGGAAGCAATCTCGGAATATATGATTCCAAAACACATATACGAAGGATACTCATTAGGAAATTTTTCTAGAACTAAGGGTTTGGCTAATCCTGTGGGATCAGGGAAATTCTCAGTAGATGCGATTTTAAGTGATGGTTTTAGATTAAATGCAAGAGAAGATGATTTTGAAATAGAGGAATATGAATATCTTTTTTTCGAGGATTATGATGAATTAGGTCTTGCAGTTAAGAATAATAAGTTGGATTTAATTAGTAATGTTGATATTTACGAGTTAGATTATTTGGATGAATATCCGTTTTTTAATGTAGAGAGTTCTGTGTTGTACAGAAGGAACAAAATGATTTATTTTAATAACAGGAAGAGTGCTTTTGAGGATTCGGAAATTAGACGAGCAGTATCTTGGTTAGTGGATAAAGATAGTTTGTTAGAAAAATCTCGGGTTTATGGTGAGCCTTCTAAAGGTCCTATACCAAAAACATCCTGGGCTTTTAGTGAAGAATTGGAGGCTCAAAATTATAATCCTAAAGAAGCGAAAGAACTATTAGAAGAACTCGGTTATAAACGTGATGGTCAATATTATACAACCGAAGATGAGAGGATTCTTTCTTTAGAGCTTAAATTTTTGGACACTGATATTAACAACAGACTTGTTTATACTCTTCAGGATTTATTAGAAGATGAAGGTGTATTATTAAACTTGGTTCCTTTAACTTATGACCAGTTGATGAGGGAAGTTTTACCTAGAAGGGATTTTGATCTTTTGTTAAATGAGATTGAGTTAACTGTGGATCCTGATCAGTATAATTTGTGGCATTCCATGAGGATAGATCATCCACATTTAAATATTTCGGGATATGAATATTCAAGGGTTGATATATTGCTTGAAAACGCTAGAACTGAATTTGATCGTGAAGAAAGAAAAGAGGATTATGAGCTTTTTCACAGATATGTTGTTGATGATTCTCCTGCTATTTTTCTATATCATCCTGAAAAATATTTCGTATCAAGAGATGGATTGGAGGCATACGACCTAGATAATCTAGTTATACCTTGTGATAGATTTGATAATATTCAAGATTGGCGTTGGGATTAATCAGTCTTTTTGTCCTTTTTCTTGCCCTTTGCCTTGCCCCTCTTACTTTTAGGCTTATGTTCTTCATACTCCTCCAAAAATTCTTCTCTGGATAATGTCATAGATTTCTCTACATTTTTTGCTTTAGAAGACATACCTTTCCTTTCTTTCTTTTTTTTGCCTTTTAAAGCCTTGAATTTATCTTTAAGCTTCTCTGGATTAATACCATCATCTTTTTCCTCAGTATTCTCTTCTTTTTCCTGCTCAGTTTCTGTATCATCTTTCTCCGTTTCTTGTATCTCTTCGGATTCATCTTCTGGTTTTTGTATTTCGTCTTCTTCATCGAAAAATTGTTTTTCAAAATCGCTATCTTCTTCCTCTTCTTCTGTTTCTTCTGTAGCGCTTTTGCCTTGTCTTTCTCTCAAATCTTGTAATTTATTTCGTTTAGATGATTTATTAAGAGCTTGTTTAAAAACTTTTTTAGATTTTCTCTGTATTAATTTATTTATTACAGAGAAAATTATTATTCCAAGAACAAGGCCAATAGCTAAAGTTGATACGAGTGCAATGAACAGATCCCTATTTGAAGTTAAATTATTTATTGTCCCTGGGATATCTCTTAGGTCTATTTGTTCTAAGGAAAAAGCTACACTATCTTGGTCTTCCAAATCTTTTTCTTCTATTGGTGATGTTCTATCTACTCTAAAAACCAAAGGTTCCGAATACTGGCTACTATATCCTCTACTCCTGGTTATTGCTATTACTGTATATACACCATCATCTATCTCATTTGAGAATTCCTTCTCCCATTCTCCTTGATGATCTACATTAGTAACCACTCTTTCATTGTAAGTTTCGTTTGTAATAAAGATTTCGACTTGAGAATTTGGTAGTGCACTCCCCGAGATTTTTGCTCCTTCTTCTGTTATTTCTGGTGGCTTTATTTTAGGTGCTCTTGGAATTACGGTTATAGTTCTTTCTATTTTTCTTTCGGTATTATCTTCGTCATGAAACTTAAATATCAAATTATGTCTTCCTAAACTGAGTGATGGTAGATTATATGGGCTTTCAATTTCTTTAAAGTCATCACCATCTATTTCAATATATACATTTTCTTCTTCTGATGGATTTCTAAATGTTATGACGTGGTTCGGGTTGTCAGTAACTTCGGGTATATCTAGGAGTAATTGTTCTTCGACTTCTTTTCTTCTGTCTTCTTCTATACTATCTAACTCGCCTCGCACATCTCTAATATCTTCATCATCACTGTCGTCTTCGTCTGCATGTAGAACAAATGGAATTGCTAAAAGTGATAGTAGCAAAACAATAGTTACAGATGTTTTAAGCAGTTTATTCTTCATTTTATTTTTTCTTTAAATTATTTTTTCTATTCTATACTAACCTGTATGTTATCAGATACATACGTATCTACAACATTGTATACTAAGTAATTATCTTTGTAAAATATATGATTAATGATCATTCCATTATCTTGTGAAGCTAAAAAGTTCCCTAGCTCATAGAATATTATTCCATCTTCATAATACTCTATATCTCCCTTATTTTTTGAATATACTCCTGTAACTATATCTGCCCCTTGGTCAATAGCTGTTTTTGCATATTCTTCTTGCTGTTCTTCGAGGTGCATTTCAACAAATATATAATCTGCATTTTCTTTTGCTCTTGCTATATCTCGTTCCAAAATGCTTTCACTTATTGTTGTATTTCCTCCCCTATTTTCATTTGACCAATATATTTCGGGTGGTGTATTAGTGTATCCCAAAAAAGCGATTTTAATATTTCCAAGTTCTAGTATTCTTGGTCTATGAGCGTCTTGAAGTGTTCTACCTGCTCCAAAATATTTAATATCATTTTCTGTGTATAGGTCCAGGGTGTTTCTAAATTCTTCTCCTCCATAGTCTACAATGTGATTTCCTGTCATTCCAACTATATCTATATTTGCATAATTTAGCAGTTCTATTGTTTCAATTGGGCTACAAAGATTGTTAGAGTCTTCTTGAGGGCAATTTTGTAATATTGATGTTTTATTACTTATGTGTGCAATATCTGCTTCTTTTAGAATGTCTGCTACAGATCCTAAAATATGTTCATGTCCTTTTTCCTTCAGCACACTGTGTTGTTCTCCTGTTCCTATTTTAGATGCTCCTGTGATAACGATATTTGATATTTTTTCTGGTTTGTATTTTCCCTTACTTAGGTTTTCTTCAAGTTGTTTTTTAACTTTTTCTCTTACAGAATTTTCTCCTTCAGAGATGTAAAATGAGTCCGACAATCTATACGCCAACTCATTTATATCTTCATCCAAGGGAGTCCTATCTGATACAGACACTACTTTGTACTCAGGTTTTACTTTTTCAAATGGTACTATTGCTATACTTTCTTCATCCATTACTTTTTCCTTGATTCTTTCTTGTGTGTATTTTGGATATCCTACTCCCATTTCGAATCTGGTTTTTAAAAATTTTTCAGTTTCTGAGTCCCAAATTAATTCCTTTTCCTCAAATTTTCCTTCTTTAACTGCTTGTTCTAAATTCTCTGAAGAGATGTTTTTCAATTCTGAATTGTATTTTGTTACTAATGCAAACATTTCTGTCCACATTCTTTCATACTCTGAGATGTCTTTTGTGTTTCTTTCAATAATGACACTACACTCTTCACCCTTGTATCCAACTTCCATATCTACTTCTAGTTTTTCAATTTCTGTTTGGAATTTTTCTGGTAGGTTTGTATCCAAGCATACTATTTTTTCTTTTTTATCAATTTCTTTTTCTTCAGTTTTTTCTTCTTTTTCTACCTCTAATTGAAAAATGTATGTTCCTGTAATTATTACACCAAAGATTATTAAAAAATATATTATTATTTTCTTAATAGGGTTTTGCTTTGTGGGTATTTCCATATCAAGCTTTGTCTACAAATAATTTCCCTTCTAGGTGATCATATTCATGTTGTATTATTCTTGCATCAAATCCTTCATATTTTTCCTTTTTTTTCTCTCCTTGCCTATTTGTATATTTAACCTCTATTTTTCTATGTCTTGAAACTTCTGATTGGTCATCTGGTAGGCTTAGGCATCCTTCTATGTCCTTTTCTTTTTCACTTCCAATGTATTCTATTTCTGGGTTTATGAATGTTTTGTATTCTCTTGTTTCTGTCTCTAATATTATGAATACCTTGAGTGGTTTTCCAACTTGTATTGCTGCTAGTCCTGCTGTTGTCCATCCTTCTGGTAGCTGATGGTTTCGTGCTGTTTCTATTAGTTCGTCTAAGAATTTCTGAAATTTTTCAGATTTTATTTTCTTTTTACTTACTTTTTTAGATTTTTCTCTTAGAGTTTTTAATTCTTCTGGTTTTTTTATTGTTAAGATTTTTAAATTTTTTCCCATATTTTCAAAAAATTTCTTTTTTATAGTATAATATATTATATCAAATTTCTGATTATGGTGGATGTAGCTCAACTGGTTAGAGCATCGGTTTGTGGTACCGAGGGCTGTGGGTTCGAGTCCCATCATCCACCCCAAG
>SL_8KL_010_SEDDRAFT_10000095_pt1 | contig 66994 bp, 56 predicted proteins | sample SodLakKL_010_SED_4_FD_11160 | JGI IMG/M metagenome (IMG submission 11160)
AACCCGTCGCATCCTTGTCCGGCGGTGGTGTTTCTGAGCGCAGCAGGTCGAAGGGGCCTTCGATGCTGCGGTATGTCTGACTGTCTGCTTCGGGCTCGAAACCGTCATCAGAGATCTTGTATCAGGTAACGAGCACTATCCCAGATAGGCCCGCAGCGCCGCAGGCGGATTGTCCAGCAGATGCGCCGTTTCAAACGGGCCTTCGGCCACGCCATCCGCCACCAGAATGGTCTGATCCGCAATCGCGCGCGCGTCGCTGATGTCATGCGTGACCATCAGCAAGGTCGCGCCCGTCTCGGCGCAGATATCGGCCACAAGTTGCAGCATTTCGACCTTCAGCGCCGGGCCAAGGGCCGAAAACGGTTCGTCCAGCAGCACCAGCGGCTTGCCCTGCAACACCACCCGCGCCAGTGCCACACGGCTTTGTTGCCCGCCCGACAGTTGCGCGGGGCGGCGCGCGCCAAACCCCTCCAGCCCCACACGCGCCAGCGCAGCCGTGACCTGCGCGCGCTCGGCCACGCTCAGCCGCAGTGACGGACGCAGGCCCAGCGCCACATTGTCGAAGGCCGACAGGTGCGGAAACAGATTGTTGTCCTGAAACAGAACCGAGATGGGACGCGTTGCCGGGCCTTGGTCTGAAATGGTCTTGTTCGCCCAGATAATGCGCCCTTGCGTCACAGGCACAAAGCCCGCAACCGCGCCCAACAATGTCGATTTCCCCGCCCCTGACGGCCCGATCACAGCCACGCGCGCGCCCGGTTCGACTGCCAGATCGGCGCGCAGCGCGAAATCATCCTGCGTGATCGTCACCCCCTCAAGCCTCAGCAAGTCCTCGCCCCCACTTGTCGAAAATCCAGAATAGCGCAAGGCTGGCCCCCAGCAACACCAGCGCCGCCCCCGCCGCATCATCCAGCCTGTAGGCGGTCATCAGGCGGTAAAGCTGCATGGGCAGAGTTGCCCCCTCGCGCTCGGCAAACAGCATAATCACACCCAAATCCCCCATCGACAAGGCCGCCGTCAGCCCAGCGGCAAAGCCCAAGGGGCGGCGCAGGCGTGGCAGTGTCACGATGCGCAACCGCGCCCAGCCATGCAGCCCCAGACTGTCGGCCAGCCGCCCCTGACTGGCCACCACCTCGCGCAGGCCCGGCAGGATCAGGCGCAGGGCAAAGGGCAGCGCCATGCCCGCATTGACCAGCATTGTCACCACCAGTGCAAAATCGCGCGGATTGGCAAGCGGGCGGATCAGCAGATACAGACCCGTGCCGATCACAAGGGGCGACGCCGCCAGTGCCGCCAGCCCCAACCATTCCAGCACCGCCCCCCGCGCGCCCCCTGCAATCAGCACCGCATGGGCCAGCGCCAGTGTCATGGCCAATGTCACGCCCGTTGCGCCCAGCGCCACCACGAGCGAGCGTCCAGCCGCATGCCACACCTCAACCGGCAGGCCCAAGACATGCGGCGCGCCACGCATGACCACCAGCGCCAGCGGCACCAGCAGAAACAACGCGCCCCCCACGATCAGCGCACCATCCCACAGGCGCAGGCCCGCAGTGCCCGTATCGAAACGCTGCACAGGCCGATCCATCCCACCGCCAAGGCCAGAGGGCAGCGCCACCCGCCACGCCAGCACCCCCGCCGCCGCACACAGCCCGAACTGCACCAGCGCCAGCATCGCCGCGCGGCCCATGTCAAAATCAAACCGGAATGCCTGATAAATCGCCAGCTCCACTGTGGTGGCGCGCGGGCCGCCGCCCATTGTCAGCGCCACGGAAAAGCTGGTTAGGCAGATCAAGAAGATGACCAGAAACGCCCCCGGCACCAGATCGCGCAGCATCGGCCATTCCAACTGGCGGAAATTGTCGCGCGGACCAAAGCCCAATGTGGCCCCAAGGCGGAAGCGCTCTGCCGGGATCGCAGCCCAGCCTTGCAGCAGAATGCGCGTGGCCAAGGGCAGGTTGTAGAAGACATGCGCCAGCACCACGCCATGCAGGCCAAATATGTTCAGCCGCGCAAGGCCCAGCCCCTCCAACCCCTGATTGACCAGCCCGGCGCGGCCAAACACCGCCAGCAACCCCAGCACGGCCACCAAGGTGGGCAGGATAAACGGCGCGCCCATCAGCATAATCAGCGCACCACGCCCGATGAAACGCCGGCGCGCCAGGGCCCGCGCAATCGGCACGGCCAGCGCAACCGACAGCGCTGCCGATAAAAGGGCCTGAACAAGGGTAAACCGTACCGCCGCCCAATCTGCTCCGCGCAAGGCGGTCAACCCTTCGGCGCGCCAAGCCACGGCCCCCAGCGCACCGAAATTCAGCACCACCAGCCACGCTGCAACACCCAGACCCGCCAGAATGGCGGCTGCGCGCGCTGTGCGGGCGGGGTCGCGTGTCACCGGGTCATGCCATCCAGCCAATGCGCCAATGCAGGTGAGCGGCGCGCATCGGCTTCATCCTCGGTCAGGAAAATCGCGGTTTCGGGCAAGGGTAGGTCGCGGAACACCTCGGGCCACTCATCACGCGGCAGGGCCGAAGGGTAGGACCAGTTCGCCGTTGCGATCATCTGCTGAAACTCATCCGACAGGATATAGGCCATGAATTCGCGCGCAAGCTCTGGCTGTGCGGCCCCTGCCAATATGCCCGCTGCCTCGCCGGTGAAATAATGGCCTTCGTCGAAAATGGCCGCCGCCTTGGTGTCATCATCTTCGTCCATGATGTGATAGGCAGGCGATGTGGTGTAACTCAGCACCATGTCAGCTTCGCCATTGGTGAACATGCCGTAAGCTTCGGACCACCCCGCCGTTACGGTAACGGTCTTGGCCGCAAGATTTTCCCAGATGCCCAACGCATCGTCGCCATACAGCTGATCGACCCAAAGCAGCAGCGCTAGCCCTGCACCGGACGAGCGCGGGTCTTGCCAGATCAACGAGATGTCATCGCGCTCGATCAGTTCGGCAAAACTGGCGGGCGGGGTTTCCAGCCGAGTCTGGTCATAGACGAACGCCACATAGGACCAGTTGAACGGAATGAATATGTCGTCTTCCCACGTCACCGGCACACTCAACGGGGACAGATCCTGTCCGTGGTCTGCGAATAACCCGGTCTGACGCGCGCGCAGCAACTCATCCGTGCCCAGCCCGATGATGACATCGCCTTGCAGGCGCGCGCCATCCAGCATCAGGCGTGGCAGAACATCGCCCGTGCGAAATTCCAGCGTGCAATCACAGCGCGCCTCGAATCCCTCTTTGATGGCGGGGCCCGGCCCCCAGCTTGACCCGAAATAATCAGGGGCCAGCACGGTCAGGGTATCTGCCTGCGCGGCCCCCGCAAGGGTCAGCGCCGCAATCGTCGCATATAGGGGACGTGTCATTGTTTCTCTCCATCTCTCTTGCGACAGGCGAAGAATGACGCGGACAGGTCGCCCGAACCTTCCCTCCGCCGGTCCGAACCGGTTCAGGTTCAACGGGTTCGCACATAGCGCATCTCAGCCCTGTAGGGGCACCCCGAGGTAGACCGAGAGTTAATCGCTTTCCGACGTCCGAGCAAGAGCAGTGCTTGAGCCTTAGGCACCTTGCCGCTAAGTGTTTCGCATAAAGGAGTCCGCGCGCATGAGCTTCAACACATTCGGTCATCTGTTCCGCGTCACCACTTGGGGCGAAAGCCACGGACCAGCCCTTGGGGCCACGGTTGACGGGTGCCCACCCGGTGTGGCGCTGGACGCGGACATGATTCAGCATTGGCTGGACCGGCGCAAACCCGGCCAGAACCGCCACACCACGCAGCGGCGCGAACCTGACACCGTGGAAATTCTGTCTGGCGTGTATGAAGGGCGCACGACAGGCACGCCGATTCAATTGATGATCCGCAATGTTGACCAGCGTTCCAAGGATTACGGCAATATTCTGGACACATTCCGCCCCGGCCATGCCGATATTACCTATTTTCAGAAGTACGGTCTGCGCGACCCGCGCGGCGGTGGGCGGTCTTCGGCACGCGAAACGGCGGCACGCGTCGCAGCAGGTGCGATTGCGCGCGAAGTTCTAAAATCCCTTGCACCCGATGTCACGATCACCGGCTATATGGTGCAGATGGGGCCACACCAGATTGACCGCGCCCGGTTTGATCTGGCAGAGATTGACCGCAACCCGTTCTGGGTGCCCGATGCGCAAGCGGCAGAAGACTGGGCATCAGCGCTGGACCAGATCCGCAAGGATGGCAATTCCGTCGGGGCCATGATCGAGGTGGTCGCTGCAGGCGTGCCAGCGGGCCTTGGTGCGCCGATCTATGCGAAGCTGGACACCGAACTGGCCGCCGCGATGATGTCGATCAATGCGGTCAAAGGTGTGGAAATCGGCGCAGGCATGGCCGCCGCCAACCTGACCGGCGTGGAAAATGCCGACGAGATCGAGATGGGCGCAGATGGTCCGCACTACCGCACCAACAAGGCGGGCGGAATTTTGGGCGGTATATCAACGGGTCAGGATGTGGTGGTGCGTTTTGCCATCAAACCCACATCGTCCATCCACACCCCTCGTGCGTCAGTCACGCGCGCAGGCGAGCCGACCGAGGTTGTCACCAAGGGCCGCCACGACCCCTGCGTGGGCATCCGCGCCGTGCCGGTGGGCGAGGCGATGATGGCCTGTGTTTTGCTGGATCAACTGTTGCTGCACCGCGCCCAGACAGGGGCCACCGGTCCAATGGCCGAGATCGGGAAAAACGCGCCGGAGTGAACTGGGTGTGAAGCCGCGCTTGGTGCTTCGCCTCAACGCCCAAATCGACCCCGACATGAAGTGTCGGCCCGCAAACCCTAGTCCGGCTTGCGCCCCTGCAAATGTTTGCGCAGCTTCGATGGCGGTGCTTTCTTGCGGCCCTTGAACGGGTTTTTATCCGCTTGCGAGCGCATGAATACGCGGATCGGGGTTCCCGGCATGTCGAAATGCTCGCGCAGGCCATTGACCAGATAGCGCGTGTAGCTGGCGGGCAGGTCTTCGGGGTTCGAGCACATGATGACGAAACCCGGCGGGCGCGTCTTGGCTTGTGTCGCATAGCGCAGCTTGATGCGCTTGCCGCCTGGTGCGGGGGGCGGGTGCGCCTCGACCATAGCGCCCAGCCACAAGTTCAGTTTCGCGGTTGAGATGCGGCGGTTCCAGACTTCATGCGCACGCAAAACCGCGTCGTGCAACCGGTCCAGCCCCTTGCCGGTGATGGCCGACACTGTGACCAGTGGCGCGCCCTTCAGTTGCGGCAGCAGCTTTTCAAACCCGGTGCGCAGGGCTTTCAGCTTGTCCTGCTTATCCTCTTCTAGATCCCATTTATTCACCGCGATCACGACGGCGCGTCCCTCTGTCTCGGCAAAGTCGGCCATGCGCAAATCTTGTTGCTCAAACGGGATGGCGGCATCCAGCAGTACCACCACGACCTCGGCAAAGCGCACAGCGCGCAGGCCATCAGCAACCGACAGCTTTTCCAGCTTGTCGATGACCCGCGCCTTTTTGCGCATACCTGCGGTGTCAAAAATCCGCGTGGGTGTGCCCATCCAGTCCAGCGAAACGGAAATCGAATCGCGCGTGATGCCTGCCTCTGGGCCAGTCAGAAGCCGGTCTTCACCTAGAATTTTGTTGATCAGCGTGGATTTTCCGGCATTGGGCCGGCCAATCACGGCGACTTGCAGCGGGCGCTTGGCGCTGGGGGTGAAATCTTCGGGCGCGTCTTCGCTGACATCAAGGTCTGTCTCGGGCGCATCCACTGCCGCGCGTTCGGCGAATTCATCAGCGACAGGGCGCAGGATGTGATAAAGTTCATCCATCCCTTCGCCATGCTCCGCCGACAGGCGCAACGGCTCGCCCAGACCCAGCGCATAGGCATCCAGCACACCGGATTCGCCAGCACGGCCTTCGGCCTTGTTGGCCCCCAGAATCACATGATCTGCGCGCTTGCGCAAAATCTCGGCGAACATCTCGTCTGTGGGGGTGATGCCGGTGCGGGCATCGACCAGAAACAGGCAGATATCGGCCATGTCGACCGCGCGTTCCGTCAGCCGCCGCATCCGCCCTTGCAGGCTTTCATCGGTGACTTCTTCCAGCCCTGCCGTGTCGATCACGGTAAAGCGCAGATCGCCCAGCCGCGCATCGCCTTCGCGCAGGTCGCGCGTGACGCCGGGCTGGTCATCAACCAGCGCCAGACGCTTGCCCACCAAGCGGTTGAACAAGGTCGATTTCCCGACATTAGGGCGGCCTACAATGGCCAGCGTGAAACTCATGTCTCTCGTGCTCCTGAACGCAAACATGGCCCCGCAACGGGGCCATGCAGTTCCATTACCTGTTTATGGCCTTTAACGATAGGCCGTTAGCTGACCATCGCGTGACACGACATACAGCGTGCCCCCCGCAACAATCGGCGCGACAGCCGCGCCCGAGCGCAGCTCTGTTTCGGCCACAAGCGCGCCAGAGGCAGGGTCAAAGCTGCGCAGCGCCCCATCGCCCGATCCGACGATCAAACGCCCGCCCGCCAGAACCGGGCCATAATGCGGATGAATCTCTGCCCGCCTGCGCTCGCGCGTCTCGGTATAAAGCGACAGCGGAGTGCCCCAGACAAACGCGCCAGAGCTGGCATCCAGCCGCACAAGCTGGTTGCGATCCGACATCAGGAAGACAGAACCGCCGACAGGCCAGACAGGGCCATAGGCCGCTTCGTCCGCTGTCCAGATGGGGCGTCCGTCGCTGCGGTTCAAGGCCATGACCCGGCCAGACTGGTTGCCGACATAGATCACATCGCCCTGCACCACCGGATCACCCGTCACATCGGTCACGGAAGCATAGGCCACCCCGATCCGTGTGCCAGCGACTGCGCGGCGCCACATGATCTGCCCTGTGTCGCGGCGCGCGGCGATCAATTCGCCTGCCGAGGTTGGGAACAACACCATTTCGCCACTTACCGCAGGCGCAGCGCCGCCCACCATGGACGAGGGCGATGGCGCACCCGAAAGCTGCCAGTTGGTCTGTCCGGTTGACGCATCCAGCGACCAGCCTGTGCTATCGCTGGCCACGACATAAACGGTACCGCCCATAATCGTGGGGGCAGCGGTCAGCGGCGCGTCAAAGCGTTTGGACCACACTTCGGCACCCGTCGCCAGATCCAGCGCCCAAAGGATACCAAAGGCCGAACTGACAAACAGCTTGCCATCCGCAATCGCCATCCCCCCGCCAGAGGCCGAGTCCGCGTTGCGGGTAAACCCTGGGGTCAGATCACGTGTCCATGCGACACTGCCGCCATTCGTTACAGCCGTCACCTGCGCGCGGCTGTCCAGTGTATAGATCAACCCGCCGCTTGCGACAGGTTCAGCCGTGATGCGGTGGCGACGCCCGTCACCCTGCCCGATGGGCACAGACCAGACGGGTTGCAGATTGCCGCCCAGCGCAGGATGCGCAATCCGCGAAGACGGCGCACCAAGCCGGTGCGTCCATTCGGAATTGCTTGCGCTTGCGGGCAATGAAATTGGCAGCGCCCGGTTCTCGGGCACCTCGCCTGCATCGTCAGAAAACGCAGCGCGCAGCGGAAACCGCTCGCCTTCCAGAATGAAGTCGCGACTACACGCGCTGACAAAAGTCGCCAATGCAAGCAGGCTCGCGCAGGTCCAGAGTTTCACCATATGCTCCTATCGCTCCAGCCCGGCTCGGTCGGGGTTTGCAAGACACCACAGTTCAGCGTGACGCAACATCGCCACCCAACGCAACAACCAGCTGTGTCACCCGGCGGCGCAATGTGTCAGTCACATCTGATTGAGACAACAAGTCAGTCATGATTTCAATGGCTGTTTCAGGATTTCCCTGCTCCAGTTGCAAAAGCGCAGTCTGTTCCAACGCCATAGGGCGCAGCGGTTGCCCCGGTTGTGCAAGACCCGCCAGCAGCGATTCCCGCTCATCCATCGGAATATCGCTGCCACCCGCGATAACCCGTTTCAGGGCAGCAAGCTGGCGATATGCTTCTGGCAATGCGGTATCTTCGGACGCGGCCTGCAATGCGGCGATGGCAGCGGCGCGGTCGGTTTCCATCAATTCACCGGCGCTGAGCAGTTGAATCATGCCCGCTTGCGCGCCCGTCGTGTCAATCTGTGCCAGCGCGTTCACGCGGTCTGCGGGGTCATCATTTTCAAGGGCCGCCAGAACAGAATCGCCAAAGGCTTCGGCATTGGCGCGGTCATTTGCCTTGCGCCACTCGTTCCAGCCAGTGCCGCCCACGATCAGCAAAACCGCCAGAACCGCGATCCAGCCATACCGCCGCAGATAGCCCACCATGCGGTCGCGGCGCAGTTCTTCTGTCACCTCGTTGAAAAAACTGTCGGGATTGCTCACGCGCCACCTCTGCCAAAACTCAGCCCCTCTTACCGCGAAGCACGGCTTATTGCCAAGCCCTGCCTATGTAGAATCAGTGCCAGAACACGTGAACAGGTAAAAAACCTTGTTGTGAGCGGGCCATCAGCACTTGTTTTTCTGCATGCGCAAACAAATCTGAACTGGTCAGTTTAGCGTATTTGGTTTAGTTTTCGCCTCGTGATCCATCGGAGTGGTCTGCATGCGTGTTTTTCCGTTAATTACTGCGGTGGCAGTAACGCTTGTTCTGTATCTTGCAATCATGGAACGCGACGCCTTGCTCGGCTTTGCGGGTGTGATGGCGGATGAGCTACAGGAACAGTCAGACACAGACACCCCAGAAGCCCCGCGCGTACGTGTGCTGGCCCAGCGCTCTGTCGCGCAGCCGATTGCAACCACAGTCGTTCTGCGGGGCCGGACAGAGGCCATGCGCCAAGTCGAAATCCGCTCGGAAACCTCGGGGTTGATCGTATCAGACCCGTTGCGCCGTGGCGCGAGTGTGCAAGCAGGCGACAGGCTGTGCGAGGTGGCACCCGGTGTGCGCAAGGCGGCACTGGACGAAGCGCAGGCCCGCATGACCGAAGCTGAAATCAATTTCCGCGCCGCATCTGGCCTGTCGGAAAGCGGTTTTGCCACGGATGTGCGCTTGGCCAACGCGCGCGCGGCGCTGCAATCGGCACAGGCCGGTGTCGACCGCGCGGTTGAGGAAATGGCCCGTCTGGTCATGCACGCACCCTTCGATGCCATTCTGGAAACCGACACGGCGGAACTGGGCAGCCTGCTGCAACCGGGCGCATTATGTGCAACGCTGATTCAGTTGGACCCGATCAAGCTGGTCGGATACGCGACCGAGGCACAGGTTGACCGGCTAGAACAGGATGCACCCGCGGGCGCGCGGCTTGCCTCTGGGCGCGAAGTGATGGGCACGGTCAGCTTTATCGCGCGCTCTGCCGATGCACAGACCCGCACATTTCGCGTCGATGTTACCATTCCCAACCCCGATGGCCGCATTCGCGACGGTCAAAGCGCCGATATCATCGTTCAGGCGCAAGACCAGACCGGGCACTTGCTTCCCAGCTCGGCCCTGACGTTGAACGACACAGGCGAATTGGGCCTTCGGCTGGTCGATGACGCGGGGCTTGTCAGCTTCGCGCCCGCCCAGATCCTGCGCGACAGCGCCGAAGGCATCTGGCTGGCCGGACTGCCTGACGAGATTGGCGCCATCACCGTCGGGCAGGAATTCACCCGCGAAGGTGCGCGCGTGCATGTGACATGGGATGACAACCCTCAGGGGCAGCAATGATCGGCATTGTCACATGGGCTGCCAACCATGCGCGCATGGTTATGGCGCTGTTGGTCATGGTGCTGGGCGCAGGCACCGCGGCCTATTTCTCGCTGCCCAAAGAGGGCGAGCCGGATATCGAGGTGCCCGCCGTCATCATTACAGTGCCCTTCCCCGGCATCTCGGCAGTGGATGGCGAGACGATGCTGGTCAAGCCGATGGAATCCGAGCTGTCCGATCTGGACGGGCTGAAAACCCTCAGCGCCTTTTCGGCGGACGGGTTCGCCGCCGCAGTGCTGGAATTCGAGTTTGGCTGGGACAAGACCGCCACAATGGCGGATATCCGCGACGCGATGGGCCGGGCCGAGGGTAAATTCCCCGAAGGCGCGCAAAATTACTCGATCTCGGAAATCAACTTCTCGCAATTCCCCATCATCATCGTGGCGGTCGCGGGCGATGTGTCGGAGCGCACGCTTTTGCGCGCAACCCGCGATCTGCAATCGCGGATCGAGGGGCTGGATTCCGTTCTGGAAGCTGAAATCGCTGGCTCGCGTGATGAAATGGTCGAGGTGCTGATCGACCCGTTGCGGCTGGAAGCATATAACGTCACGGCGGGCGAGTTGATCCGCGTGGTCACCCAGAACAACCAGCTTGTCGCAGCGGGCGAGGTGGAAACCAATCTTGGCGCGTTCTCTGTCACAGTGCCGTCCAGCTTCAGCAGTCCCGAAGATATTTATCGCCTGCCGGTCAAGGTGAATGGCGATTCGGTCGTCACCTTGGGCGATCTGGCAGATATCCGCCTGACCTTCGCAGACCGCGAAGGGACCGCCCGCTTCAATGGTGAGACGAACCTTGCCATTCAGGTGGTCAAGCGCAAGGGCTTCAACGCCATCGATTCCACTGCCCAAGTGCGCGAAGCGATCGAGCTAGAGCGCGCCTCTTGGCCCGAGGAACTGCAAGCCGCCATTCGGATCACCCCTGCGCTGGACACGTCGATCCAGACGGGCGAGATGGTCACGCAGCTTGAAGGCTCGGTGCTGACAGCCATTGCACTGGTGATGATCGTGGTGCTGGCCGCCCTTGGCGCGCGCTCGGCCCTGTTGGTGGGACTGGCCATTCCAACATCGTTCTTGCTGTGCTTCATCCTGCTGGGGCTGATGGATGTTGCAGTGTCCAATATCGTGATGTTCGGGCTTATTCTGGCGGTGGGCGTGTTGGTGGATGGCGCGGTCGTGGTGACGGAATATGCCGACAAACGCCTTGCCGAAGGTGACGGCCCGATGGAAGCCTATGTCAAGGCGGCCAAGCGGATGTTCTGGCCGGTCATCGCCTCGACCGCGACGACGCTTTGTGCGTTTTTGCCCATGCTGTTCTGGCCCGGTGTCGCGGGCGAGTTCATGGGGCTGCTGCCTGTTACACTGATCTTTGTGCTGACAGCATCACTTGTGGTGGCGCTGGTTTTCTTGCCGGTCCTTGGTGGCATCACAGGCCGCCTTGCGCGCAAACTGGGCTATATGACAGAAGCCTTGCGCCCGTTGCCTTTGCTGGTGCGCCTGACGGTTGCGGGTGTGTTTGTGGCAGGGCTGGTGCTGGGGGGTCTGTTGCTGCTCAATCCGGGGCTGCTGACCGGGGGTACAGATGCGGCCCGAAGCTTGTCGCAAATGCTGCCGGGTGCTGTGCTGATGGCCCTCTCGGCGATGGGCATTTCCACAAGTTTCGCGGCTATTACCTCTCCGCGTAAATCCCGGCGCATTGATGCCGCACGCAAATATTCCCCAGCCGGATATGTTGCCAAACTGTTCGTCGGCAACCCGGTAATGCCGGTAATACTGGTCGTTGCTGTCGTCGCGTTTGTGATCGGCGTATTTCAGTATTACGGCGAGAATAACCGTGGTGTGGAGTTCTTTGTCGAAACCGAACCCGAGCAAGGCATCATCTATGTCCGGGCACGCGGCAACCTGTCGCTGACGCAGAAAGACAACCTTGTGCAGCAGGTTGAACGGATCGCGCTGGCGGAAGAAGGGCTTGCATCTGTTTTTGCCTTTGCGGGCGATGGCGGTTTGGACACCAACACCGCAGGCGAAGGGCCGCCCCGCGATGCGATTGGCCAGATCCAGTTTGAATTGACCCATTGGCGTGAACGACAGGGCCAGCCACACCTGAGCGGGCAGGCCATTCTTGACCGCCTTGATGAACAATTCGAGCAGATTCCGGGCATCTATACCGAGTACCTGATCGCCTCTGGTGGGCCAGCAGGGGCGAAGCCTGTGCATTTGCGCCTGACAGGCGATGACTTTGGCGAACTGGAAACCGCGGTCGAGACGGTGCGCGCGCGCTTTGCAGATATGCCCGGCCTGTTTGATCTGGAAGATTCGCGCCCTGTGCCCGGCATTGACTGGCAAATCAATGTCGATACCGAAATGGCAGGCCGATTTGGTGCAGATGTGGCCACGATTGGCGGCATGGTGCAACTGGTCACGCGCGGATTGTTGCTGGACACGATGCGGGTCGATACTTCGGAAGAAGAAATCGACATTCGCGTGCGCCTGCCCGAAGGTGACAGACTGCTGTCGACGCTGGACACGTTGCGGGTGCAGACTAATTTCGGTCTGGTGCCACTGTCGAATTTCATCACCAGTGAAACCGTCGCCTCTCGTGGGCAGATCGACCGCGTGAACCAGCAGCGCTATTACGATGTGCTGGCGGATGTGCGCTCTGGTCTGGTGCGGATCGTGGACCGCGAGGGCGAGACGATGCGCGTTCTGACCCGCTCTGAAGTGGTGGCGCGCGAACACGAGACTGGCTCGCCTGAATATCAGCGCGTGCGAGAGACATTGGCCGAGATCGAGCGCAATGGATGGCGTCAGGTGCCAATCACCGCCACTGAACGGATCACAGCGCTAACCGACTGGCTGAACACCGAAGCGCCATTGCCTGCCTCCATCGGGTGGGAATGGACGGGCGAGCAGCAGGATCAGGAAGAAAGCACCGAATTTCTGACTGTCGCATTCAGTGCCGCATTGGGCCTGATGTTCGTGATTTTGCTGACCCAGTTCAACAGCTTTTACAATGCGGTTCTGGTGCTGCTGGCCGTGGTTTTATCCTCTGCCGGGGTGCTGATCGGGATGCTGGTCATGGACCAGACCTTTTCGGTCATCATGACAGGGACAGGCATTGTCGCGTTGGCCGGGATTGTGGTGAACAACAACATTGTTCTGATCGACACCTATCAGAATTACGCAAAGATCATGCCGCGGATCGAGGCCATCATCCGCACAGTCGAGGCCCGCATCCGGCCTGTTTTGATGACCACGACCACCACAATGGCAGGCTTGACCCCGATGATGCTGGGCTTGTCGATTGATTTTGCGGGCGGCGGCTATTCCATCGACAACCCCACAGCGCTGTGGTGGAAGCAACTGGCGACGGCTGTGGTTTTCGGGCTGGGCGTCGCAACAATTCTGACGCTGATGCTGACGCCTGCACTGCTGGCGCTGCGCGTCTGGGTGGAAAAAGGGGCCTATAGCGGAGCGTTTGGTCTGGCTCGCATCTTCTCACCGCGCGATTCGACAGCGCGGCGTGACCATGCATTGCAGAAAAAACTGCGCGGTATCCGGGATGCAGAATTGATCTGGGACGTGCCGCCAGCACCCCAAGAGGTGCAACTGCCCCTGCAACTGGGCGAACCCTTGCCCCGTGACACACCCCCCTTGCGCGCGGCAGAGTAGCGATATCATCAGGCCCATGGCGCCAGCACTGCGCGCAGATCAACCGTTGCGCGCAACCGCTGCGCCAGCAGAAACATGCCGCCGATCTTTCGATGCATGAACAGCAAATCGGCGGGCGGGACGTGCCAGAAATCCTTTGCAGCGCCCAACTCGGCCCCTGCAACGGCCAAATCCTCGATCAGGGTCGCGCGCCCGAAATCATAGGGGCTGGCCTGTCGCAAGGGCGCACTGGCCTGCACCGCCAGATCAACGATCAAAGCCTGTCGCGCCTCTGGCTGATTGGGCGCGAAATAACCAAGTGCAAGCATCTGCTCCCATATCGCCACGCGATTTTTCGAAAGAAAGGCGCGCAACAAGCCACGATATTGCGCGGCAACATCGGGCGCGATATCGCGGGTTGCGCCAAAATCTAGCAACACCAGTCGTCCATCCGGGGCCAGACGATAATTGGCGAAATTCGGATCGGTCTGCATATAGCCCAACTCAAAAATCTCGCGCAGGACCAGCGTGATAAGCTGCGCGACCTTAATGTTGCGGATGCCTTGCGCAGCATCTGCCAATGCCTCTATCGGGGCGCTCTCGACATAGTCCATGGCCAGAATACGCGGTGTGCTGAAATCCTTATGGTACTGCGGCACGATGAAGGCAGGGTCGCTCTGCATCGCTGCGCCATAAGCCACAAGGGCAGATGCCTCGCGCAGATAATCTGCCTCCTGATGCAGTTGCGCGCTGGCCTCGGTCAGAAGCGGTGCGATCTGCATGCCCTTCGGCAGAACACCCGGCATACGCATCAGACGCCCCAGAGTGGCAATATCGCTGTCGATGCTTTCTGCCACACCCGGAAACTGCACCTTGATCGCCAGATCAGTCCCATCGCGCAACCGTGCCCGGTGAACCTGCCCGATCGAAGCCGCAGCGAGCGGGTGCACATCGAACCGCGCGAATTGCTTGTGCCAATCGGCACCCCATTCACCAATGAGCACCGCCTTTAATTGCTTTGGCGGCATTGCGGGCGCATTTGCCTGTAACTGGCCAAGGATCGCCGTTATTTCCGAAGGCAAGGCAAAGCCGTTTTCCATCGACAACATTTGGCCCAGCTTCATGGCCGCGCCGCGCAGATGCCCCAATCCCCCCGCAAGGCGCAAGGCATTGGCCGGGGTCAGCGCCGCTTGCGCCAGATCAGCCCTGCGCCCACGCATGAGATTTGACGCAACACCCCCCAGCGTTGCACCAAGAATGCCCCCAGCGACACCGCCAATACGAAGGTTGCGCGCAAAAGCATGTTGCGGGACCGAGCGCGGCGATGGGGGCGGATCATGCGACATGAAGGGGAATTTGGCGCGCTATCAGACAATGTCGAGGGGGTTCATTCAATTGTGCTGCGCAAGCCCTTCTGTTGAGGGGGCTGCCGCCCCCACCCGGCCTGCGGCCGTGTTCCCCCGCGAGTATTTTCGGCAAGAAAATGAAGATTGGCTATGGTCTGCTTTTGTCGTGGCGCAGCCCTTCAGGGGGCGGGTGCAGGCAGGACAATTGTGCTGCATTAAAGTTAAAAGCCCCTGCCGATCAGCAGGGGCTTTTAAGTGGCGCGGTTGACGGGGCTCGAACCCGCGACCCCCGGCGTGACAGGCCGGTACTCTAACCAACTGAGCTACAACCGCGCGATAAGCGCCGTTTAGGCAATCCGGAAACGCCCGTCAAGCACAAAGCGGCAGGAAATTCCCTCGCCGGGGCAAAATCAGCCCTTGGCGCGGGTGCGACTGCGCCGCCACGCAAGCCACCCGAGAACCGAGAGATAAAGAAGATCCGCCAGCACAAATGTCAGCCATGTGCGCAAGAATAACAGGCCCACAAAAGCGCTCATTCCGATCATGATCCAGATGGCGTTTTCACGCGCGATCCGCACGGCCTTGAGGGATGGAGTCGGCAGACGCGAGACCATCAGAAAACCGACCCCCCCCAGATACAGGGCCACCAGAAACGGCGCNCGCGTCGGGTCAAGAACNCCGGACAGGCCCAGAAAGACAGGCAGCAATCCCAGCATAGCGCCAGCAGGCGCAGGCACACCTACAAAATGCCGCTGCACCGGCCCGTCCGGTGCAGCACGCGAAATGTTAAAGCGCGCAAGCCGCAGACAGGCGCAAACTGCGAAAACCAGCACAAAGGTCCACCCGACGCCGGCCATCGGCCCAGCCAGCGCATAGCCAAACACCAAAATGCCGGGCGCGACCCCGAAACTGACAAAATCTGCAAAACTGTCGAGTTCCGCACCAAACGAACTGGCAGCATTGAGTTTGCGCGCCAAAAGACCATCAAACCCGTCCATCACGGCGGCGAAGATGATCAGTGCGGCGGCAAGCTCGAACCGGCCATCAAAAGTGTAGCGTATAGCGCTCAGCCCGGCACACATGCCCAGTATCGTCACCAGATTGGGCACGAGTTGCAGCAGGGGCAAGCGCTCGCGCGGCATGGTTAACGGGCCTCGGCCAAGCGGCGGGGTTCTTGTGCATACAGGTCGGCAATGACCGTCTCGGCCGAGATCATAGTCTGGCCAAGGGCGACCAGCGGCTCTACGCCCTCGGGCAGGTAAACATCCACCCGAGAACCGAAGCGAATCATCCCAAACCGCGCGCCCGTGGCCAGAACTTCCCCTTCTTTGACCTCACATAGAATGCGCCGCGCGACCAGACCGGCAATTTGAACAACCGCGATCTTGCGCCCGTCCTCCATCTCAATTGCCAAAGAGTTCCGCTCATTCTGTTCGCTTGCCTTGTCCAGCGAAGCGTTGAAAAACTTGCCTGCCCTGTAGGAAATATTGGTGATCTTTCCACCGATTGGCGCGCGGTTCACGTGGCAGTTAAACACATTCATGAAAACCGACACCCGTGTCAGCGATGCGCTGCCCATGTTCAACTCGGCAGGGGGGATTGCGGGTTCAATTAACGAGATTACACCATCCGCCGGGCTGACCAGCAAACCGTCGCGTATGGGCGTTTGGCGTTCAGGGTCGCGGAAGAAATAATAGCACCAGACTGTCAGGACCACCCCGATCCAGCCCAAAGGCTGCCAGATCACGAACAGCAGCAGCGTGATCGCTGCAAAGATACCAATAAACTTGTAGCCTTCCTTATGGATCGGCTTGACGACTGTCGAAAGCATGTCAGCGGCCATCGGGCCTCCTTCGCGAGGTTAAAGCGGGTCTATGTCACCCTGCGCGCGGTCGGCATGAAAGCGGGCCACGAACTGGTCAAGCTTGCCCAAGGAAATTGCATCGCGCAACCCTTGCATAAGCCGTTGATAATACGTCAGGTTGTGCCAGGTCAGCAACATCGAGCCTATGATCTCGTCACTCTTGATGACATGATGCAGATAGGCGCGGCTGTAGTTCCGGCACGCGGGGCAGGTGCACCCCGCTTCCAGTGGGCGCGGGTCATCGCGGTGGCGGGCATTGCGCAGATTGACCGGGCCACGCGCGGTCCACCCCTGCCCCGTCCTGCCCGAGCGCGAGGGCAAAACGCAGTCAAACATATCTACCCCGCGCTGCACAGCGCCCACAATGTCATCCGGTTTGCCCACCCCCATCAGATAGCGCGGCTTGTCCTCAGGCAGCTGGGCCGGGGCATAGTCCAGAACCTGAAACATCAGCTCCTGCCCTTCGCCGACGGCCAGCCCGCCAATCGCATAGCCATCAAAGCCGATCGTGCGCAACTTTTCAGCACTCTCGGCGCGCTGGTCAGGATAGACCGAGCCTTGCTGAATCCCGAACAGCGCATGGCCAGGACGATCACCAAAGGCATCGCGTGACCGCCGCGCCCAACGCATCGACAATTCCATCGACGCGCGCGCTGTCTTCTCATCTGCGGGCCAGGGCGTGCATTCGTCAAAGGACATCACAATGTCAGAGCCAAGCAGGCGCTGTATCTCCATTGAGCGCTCTGGTGTCAGCATGTGGCGCGCGCCGTCTATATGGCTGGCGAACCGCACACCCTCTTCCGTCATCTTGCGCAACGAGGCGAGTGACATAACCTGGAACCCGCCGGAATCCGTCAGAATAGGCCGGTCCCAGTTCATAAATTTGTGCAATCCGCCAAGACTGGCAATCCGCTCGGCGGTGGGGCGCAGCATCAGATGATAGGTATTGCCCAGCAAAATATCAGCGCCGGTTTCGCGCACAGAGTCGGGCATCATGGCCTTCACGGTCGCCGCCGTGCCCACAGGCATGAATGCGGGTGTNCGTATCTCACCGCGCGGCGTTGCGATCACACCTGTGCGCGCGCGCCCATCGCGGGCCGATATGTCAAATTTGAAACCCATGCAATTGCCCTTTGCCAGACGCTCCTTTGACGCAAAAGCCATGCTTTGCCAAGTGACCGTGCATTTTCTTGCCGAAAATACTCAAATCCCACGGTTCAGGCGCGGCGCTTTCTGCGCGGGGGCAAGCGGGTGGGTGGGTGGGCGACGCCCCCGCGCAGAAAGCCAGCCTTACCGCGGTCTGCGCAAATAGACATAATATGCACCGCTGCCGCCATGGCGCGCATGGGCTTCACGAATTTCCAGCACAATTCCGTTCAGCGGCGCCATGCGCAGCCATTGCGGCACATCATGCTTCAGCGCGCCCTGCCTGCGCGGGATCGGGCCGTCATCACCGACTGTCTTGCCCTTGCCGGTAATCACCAGCACCAGCCGCAAGCCCTGCGCCTGTGCGCGCAGGATAAACCCGTTCAGCACCCCATGCGCTTGCGCAAGCGTCATACCATGCAGGTCGATGCGCGCTTCGGGGTCAAGCTTTCCACGGGTCAGGCGCTGGAACTTGCGCTTGTCCATCTGCACCGGCACGCGCGCCAATGCCTCGGACAAGGGATGCGCCAGATCATGGCCGGGGGGTGGGCGCGATGGAGTTGGGCGAAAGCTTGCGCGCGCTGTCTCGGGTGCTTTGCGCAAGCTTGGCTTTGCTTCGGGTATCGGTGCCGGGTCCGGCATGAAAACCGGTCTGACTTCTGATTTCAAAGGCCGCGTAGTCTGCACCACGCGGCCCCACAAGTCTTGATCCTCTGGCGAGAGCCCTCGCCGCCGACGGCTCATTCGCCTGTCGCCACCAACTTCCAGTTGGGGCTGTCCGAGCTCATGTCGCGCGCGAAAGTCCACACGTCTTTCTGACGTTTGATCTCATTGGGGTCGCCTTCAATCACTTCGCCACTGTCTGCCTTGCGCACCACAGATGTCAGCTCGCCCACGAATTTGATCGTGATCTCGCCCTCTTTGGTGGTCTCGTCAAACACGGCGTCAACGATGCTCAACTCGCGCAGACCCACAAAGGTCGCGTCTACGCGCAACCCTTCTTTCTCACGCAACTGCACCACTTCATCGAAGCTGTTGAACACATCGCGCGACAAAAATGGCAAGATCGGGTCAAGATCCGACGACTCGAAGGACATCAGGATCATTTCATAAGCACCACGTGCACCCTGTAGGAATTCATCTACGCTGAATTCAGGGTCTGTGGATTTCATGCGTCCCAAAGCCTTGGCCATGTCTGACCCCTCGGGCACGTGATCGGTGATATCCGTATCCGGACCCCCTTCGATCACTTCAAAGCGGGGCTTTGTTGCTGCCTCGGGCTCAGCACCCTGACGCGGCAATGGTTTTTGTTCAAAGCCGTCTCGCGATCCTAATACAGAGCGCAAACGCAAAATCAAAAAGACAGCTATTCCGGCAAGAATAAGAAGCTGGATCACGGCAGGTTCCATTGTTTCCTCGGCCAAGGGTTGGTATGGCGGGTCTGTTGCCTATGTAAGGTGGGTTGCGGTCCAAGTCCACCACATGCGACCATGTCACCCGCGAGAAGGGCGAAGTAATGTGGATTTTACTGGTTTTTCTAGCTGTTCCTATCCTTGAAATTGCACTCTTCGTGCAAATCGGGGCACAATTCGGTGTGATCGGAACATTGGCCGAGGTGTTTGCCACCGCTGCAATAGCGCTGGTCCTCATGCGGCTAGAGCCGCATCGCAACGCGCATGACGTGCGTGCAGCGCTTGATCGTGACGCCAGCCCCGCCAGTCCGATGGCCCATTCCGCCCTTCGGATGATAGCGGCGGTGCTGCTGCTGCTTCCCGGTTTCTTTACCGACACACTCGGCGTTTTATTGCTGCTTCCCTTTGTGCGGATGCTTGTACTGGCGCAATTGTTCAAAAAAATTCGGGCTGCACATGCCCGCGACGAGGTTGTTATCATCGAAGGCGAGTACGAACACCGCCCCGACCCCGAATCACCCCCCGCCCCGCGCTTGGATGACCCGGAAAAGCGGGATTGAGCCAAACCGGGCGCGCTGCTACAAGCTGCGCCAGACAAAGATTACCCGAAAAGATACAAGGAGCTTTTAGATGACTGAATCCGAACAGCAGGGCAATGGCGCTACAGCCGCCGCCGCACCCCAGCCAAAGGTCAATATGCGTATTCTTGCGCAGTTCATGCGGGATCTGTCCTTCGAGAATGTTGCAGCGCAGAAAAAGCTGCAAGGCTCGAATGTACAGCCCGACATTCAGGTGCAGGTCAGTCTGGACGCAAACAAGCGCGAAGCAGAAAACCAGTATGAGATTGGCACCAAGTTCAAAATCACCTCAAAGAACAAGTCCGACGATCAGACCTTGTTCATCGTAGAGTTGGACTATGTCGGCCTGTTCCACATCGAAGGTGTGCCACAGGAACAATTGCACCCGTTCCTGCTGATTGAATGCCCGCGTATGATCTTCCCTTTTGCCCGCCGGATCATTTCAGACGTCACGCGTGATGGTGGATTCCCGCCCCTGAACCTTGATACCGTTGATTTTCTTGCGCTCTACAAGCAGGAATTGCAACGTCAGGCGGCTGCCCAGGCGCAAAAGAGCGAAACACCTGTCGCAAATTGATCTGATGTCACGTGCTGCACAAAAGCCCCCGGTTTCGGGGGCTTTTTCATGACTTTCTGTATTTTCCCCACACAGCCGCTTCCCCCAGATCGGTGACAAAGGCGGCATGCGCCTGTGTTTCCGCTTCTGTCAGGCGAGAGGGCAGGGGTTTGGGCCGTCTTGGCAGCGGGGCTGCCCGTTGTCCGGCAGCAGCGCTTCCTTGTGCGGGTCGGGATGACAGCGCGAAATCCGGCTGTTGTCCGCCCGCTAGTTCCAGATACACTTCGGCCAGAATTTCGCTGTCGAGCAGCGCGCCATGTTTCGTGCGCGCTGAATTGTTTATCGAGAACCGCCGACACAGCGCGTCCAGCGATGCGGGCGAACCGGGAAATTTTTTGCGCGCAAGCGTCAATGTGTCGAAGGCGCGATCAAAAGACAGAAGCGGACGCCCCGCCCATTCCAACTCGGCGTTCAGGAATTTCATATCAAAAGCTGCATTGTGGATAACCAGCCTGTCATCTGCGACAAATTCCAGAAACGCGTCTGCTATCTGCTCGAAAAGCGGCTTGTCGCGCAAAAAGTCGTCGCCTAGCCCGTGCACCTCAAATGCTTCTGGCGGCATCGGGCGCTTGGGGTTGATATACTGGTGATAAGTGCGCCCGGTCGGCATAAGATTGACCAGCTCCACAATGCCAATCTCGACCAGCCGATGGCCTTCGCCGGGTTCGAACCCAGTGGTTTCCGTATCCAGCACCAGTTCACGCATGTTCTGCCTCCAGTCTTCTGACGAGTTTCTGGACCGCCGCGCGCGTGCTGTCCATATCTGTCGTCTCGATCACGAAATCCGCGCGCGCGCGCTTTTCGGCATCGGGCATCTGGCGTGCAAGAATGGCATCAAGTTGTGCCTCATTCATATCCGGGCGGTCCAGCACGCGGGCGCGTTGCACATTTTCCGGCGCGGTGACGACCAAGACACCGTCAACCTGCGCGCCCACCTCGAACAGCAATGGAATATCCAGCACAACAAGTGGGCCAGATACAGATGCGACAAACGCCTCGCGGTCCTGCGCCACCAGCGGATGCACCACAGATTCCAGTGCCGCCAATGCCGTAGGGTCGTGCGCTATCCAGCGCTTCAACTCTGCGCGGTCAATCGCACCATCGCGCAACGCTTCGGGGCAGAGGGCCGCAACCGGCCCGACCGCAGCGCCATCCTTGCCATACAACCGGTGCACTGCTGCATCCGCATCCCAGACCGGAACGCCCATGTCACGGAAGAATCCGGCAGTGGTGCTTTTGCCCATGCCAATGGACCCTGTCAGCCCCAGTCGATAAGGCTGCCTCATGCGCGCAAGACCGCAGCGCGCAGCGCCTCGGTCACCTCTGGCTTACGCCCGAACCACCGCTCGAACCCCGGCACAGCCTGATGCAGCAACATGCCCAGCCCGTCGACTACAACGCACCCAGAGCGCCGCGCGTGCTGCAATAAAGGGGTGTCCAAGGGTGTATAAACCAGATCCGTCACAACGGTTTGCGCTGAAAATAGTGTATCGGGCAGCTCTAGCGCGGGCTGTCCGACCATTCCCAGCGAGGTTGTATTAACGACAAGCGCGGCATTTTGCGCGGCATCGGGCCAACTTGCCCAATCAACGATTGTGATGGGCGCCGCGAGATCTTGCGCCAACCCCTCTGCCCGCGCGCGGGTTCGGTTGGCCAGCCGAATATCGGTGACACCCGCATCTGCCAGCGCCACGATCACAGCCCGCGCGGCACCGCCCGCACCCAATATCAGCACAGGACCGTCCGCCGCACGCCACGTAGGCGCACCCGCTTGCAAGTTGCGCAAAAACCCGTAGCCATCGGTGTTGTCGGCATGGACCGCGCCATTCACGAAGGTCAGCGTATTCGCAGCCCCGATCGCGCGCGCTATTGGCGTGACATCATCCGCAAGGGCAAGCACAGCTTCTTTATGCGGGATCGTCACATTCGCGCCGGCAAACCCCATCATGGGCATAACGCGCAGAACCCGCTCCAGATCATTGGCTTCGACATGCAGGGGCACGTAATGGCCCTTGATCCCGTACTCTCGCAGCCACGTCCCATGCAATAGCGGCGAGCGACTGTGACCTACGGGGCACCCGATGACGCCGGCCAAGGGTATCTTGCTCATCCCTCGATTTCTCCTCGCAAAGCCAGATAATTCAGCAATTCCAACAAGGGCAGGCCAAGGATGGTAAAATAATCACCCTGTATCTGCGCGAACAGGCGCACGCCTTCTTCCTCTAGCTTGTATCCACCGACAGAAGCGCCAATCGCAGGCCAGTTGCGGTCCAAATAGGCGTCAAGATAGCTGTTGGAAAAGCTGCGCATGGTCAGCCGCGCGACACCCACATGCCGCCAGACAGGTTCGCCATCATCATACAGCACAGCGGCAGACAGCAACTGGTGCGTCCCTGCCCGCAGCAGGCAAAGCTGATCGCGCGCCGCCTGCTTTGTCGGGGGTTTCTCCAAGATAGTGCCCTTATGCGCTAGAACCTGATCGCACCCCAAGACCAGACGCCCCGGCATACGCCCGGACACTTTGCGCGCCTTGGCCTCTGCTAATGTATCAGCGATATCGCGGGGAGGGGCCACATCTGCCAGCAAGGACGCAATGAGCGCTGACTCGTCCACACGCGCGATGGCAACCTCCGGGTGCAGGCCCGCATTCTCAAGCATCTGACGCCTGATTTCAGAACCCGAAGCCAAGACAAGTGTCATGTGGATAACCTTGTGATCAAGCACGCCAATAAGTGATGGCAAACTAGCCAGATATCCCCAGCCATGCCAAGTGCTGTCATGTTGTGCCCGCCGCTGCAAGGGCTCGGGCCGGTCTGTCCACACGGGATAACTCAACACGTACGGTCTGTGCAAAACCCGAATCACCAAGAGTAACAAACACGTTATTCTTGGTTTGTTCCGTTTTATACCTATGTTTTAATTGCATTTTTTTCACGTTCAACGTGTATCGAGATTCGGCTGGGGGTGTGGATAACTCTGTGCATGGAAAAGTTATCCCCATATCCACAGGCCTTACTACAACATCATTCCCTTCTATCTCTTTATTAATTAAAGAAGGGCAAAACAGAAAAGAGGCAATCATGTTGAGCGATCTGTATTTGTGGATCAAGGCGTTGCATATCATGGCTGTCATCGCCTGGATGGCAGGCTTGTTTTATCTGCCGCGATTGTTCGTATACCATGTTGAACGATCTGCCAGCGCAGAAATGGGCGCTGTTTTTCAGACAATGGAAGAAAAACTGCTGCGCGTCATCATGAACCCCGCAATGATCGTGGCATGGCTGACAGGACTGACGATGGTCTCGATACCGAGCCTGATTGACTGGTCCCTGATCTGGCCATGGAGCAAGTTCATCGGGCTGATCGGGATGACATGGTTTCACATGTGGTGCGCAAGGCGGCGGCGCATCTTTGCCGAAGGAGGCAATGCATTGAGCGGGCGCAATTACCGCATGATGAACGAAGTCCCGACCGTGTTGATGGTGGTGATTGTTTTGTCGGTGATCGTGAAATTCTGAAGCCCAGATTGACTCTGGCGCTGATATTTCGTATGCGACAACCAACCCCGCCGTCCGGTGGGACGTGTTCCACATGAAACTATGACAAGATGTCCTGCACGTGGTGTGGGCAAGCAGGGTGTTGCAATGTCCGATACGGTGATCGAAGACCGGCCTGAAAGCGAAGAAACGCTAAACCTCGCAGACCTCAAGGCAAACAGCCCGGCGGACCTGCTGGCGATGGCCGAAGAGTTGGAGATTGAGAACGCGCCCTCCATGCGCAAGGGCGAGATGATGTTCTCGATCCTGAAGGAACGCGCGGAAGAAGGCTGGATCATCTCTGGCGAGGGTGTGCTGGAAGTGCTGCAAGACGGTTTCGGTTTTCTGCGCGCACCAGAAGCAAACTACCTGCCCGGCCCCGATGACATTTACGTCTCGCCTGATGTGATCCGCCAATATTCGCTGCGCACCGGCGACACGATTGAAGGGGTGATACAAGCCCCCGCCGAGAATGAGCGGTATTTCGCAATCACCAAGGTGACACGGATCAATTTCGATGACCCGGAACGCGCGCGCCACAAGGTCCATTTCGACAACCTGACCCCGCTATACCCTGATGAGCGGCTGTGGATGGAAACCGGCGATCCTGCCACAAAAGACCGTTCTGCGCGGATCATCGACATCGTCTCGCCGCTTGGTAAAGGCCAGCGCGCCCTGATCGTCGCCCCGCCGCGCACGGGTAAAACCGTTTTGCTGCAAAATATTGCGCATAGCATCGCTCAGAACCACCCAGAGTGCTATCTGATTGTCCTGCTGATCGACGAGCGGCCAGAGGAAGTGACGGACATGCAGCGCTCGGTCAAGGGCGAGGTGATTGCCTCGACCTTTGACGAACCGGCAACGCGACATGTGGCCGTGGCTGAAATGGTCATCGAAAAGGCCAAGCGCCTTGTCGAGCACAAGCGCGATGTGGTGATCCTGCTCGATTCCATCACGCGCCTTGGCCGCGCCTTCAACACTGTTGTGCCGTCCTCTGGCAAGGTGCTGACCGGCGGTGTGGATGCGAACGCCCTGCAACGCCCCAAGCGCTTCTTCGGGGCTGCGCGGAATATCGAAGAGGGTGGCTCGCTCAGCATCATCGCAACCGCGCTGATCGACACAGGCTCGCGCATGGATGAAGTGATCTTTGAAGAATTCAAAGGCACCGGCAACAGTGAAATCGTGCTGGATCGCAAAGTGGCTGACAAGCGCGTCTTCCCGGCGATGGATATTTTGAAATCCGGTACCCGCAAAGAGGATCTGCTGATCGAGAAGAACGACCTTCAGAAAACCTTTGTTCTGCGCCGTATCCTGAACCCGATGGGCACAACCGACGCCATCGAATTCCTGATCTCGAAGCTGAAACAGACCAAAACCAACAGCGATTTCTTCGACTCGATGAATTCCTGATATGGACACGATTTTCGCACTGGCCTCGGCCCGTGGAAAATCGGGCGTGGCTGTTATTCGGGTCTCGGGCCCACAGGCACATGCTGTTGTCAAAACTCTGGCTGGGGCGCTGCCACAGGCGCGCCGCGCATCTTTACGAAAGCTGCACACCTCGGATGGGGACTTGCTGGACACAGCATTGGTCGTGATCTTCGATCAAGGTGCCAGCTTTACCGGCGAGCAGGTTGCAGAGATCATGATGCATGGCAGTCTGGCAACTGTCGCAGCCGTTGAGGCCTGTCTGGTGCAAGATCACAGCCTGCGGATGGCAGAACCGGGCGAATTCACTCGCCGTGCGCTGGAGAACGGCGTTCTTGACCTGACACAGGTAGAGGCGCTGGGTGACCTGCTGGAGGCCGAGACTGAAAGCCAGCGCCGACAGGCTATGCGCGTGCTGGATGGGGCCTTGGGCAGGCTGGTTGAGGGGTGGCGCGGGCATCTGCTAAAAGCGGCAGCCTTGGTCGAGGTTTCAATCGATTTCGTCGAAGAAGACGTCGGCAATTTCGATGCGATGATATTGGCAGAACTGAATGCGGTGCAATCACAGCTAATGGGCGAAATTGCAGGGCAGGCGGCGCGCGAGCGGGTGCAAAGCGGGTTCGAGATTGCGCTAATTGGGTCGGTCAATGCGGGAAAATCCACCTTGCTGAACGCGCTTGCAGGCCGGGAAGCTGCGATCACCTCTGATATTGCAGGCACGACACGCGATGTTATCGAGTTGCGCATGGATATTGGCGGCTATGCTGTGACATTGCTGGATACAGCAGGGCTGCGAGAGACGCGCGAAGAGATCGAAAGCATCGGCATCGCACGCGGGCAAAAGCGCGCCGCTGACGCCGATATTCGCATTATATTGTGTGATGGACCCGATACACCACCACCCGTAGACGTTTTATCCAATGATATTGTCACGTTCAGCAAGTCTGACCAGTTTCCCCACGCGCAGGGTGGACTGTCTGGTGTTACAGGCGAAGGGATTGATGCGTTGTTGCAAGAGATTGTCCAGCGCTTGTCTGTGATGACGGCGCGAGACGGGGTGAGTGTGCGGCGTCGCCACTTGCAGGCCATGACCGCCGCGCAACACGCATTAGAGAGCGCGATTGAAAAACTAGGCGTTGAGGGGTATATCCCCGAACTGGTGGCGGCTGACATACGTCAGGCGATGACTGCGCTGGATTCCTTGATTGGCAAAATCGATGTGGAAGATTTGCTTGGTGACATCTTCGCGTCTTTTTGCATCGGCAAGTAGGAGTGTTTCACGTGAAACATTATGATGTGATTATCGTTGGCGGTGGACATGCGGGTGTCGAGGCTGCGTTGGCGGCGTCGAGGATGGGCGCTGCGACCGCATTGGTCACATTCCGAAAGTCCGATCTTGGTGTGATGTCCTGTAATCCCGCGATTGGCGGGTTGGGTAAGGGACATCTGGTTCGTGAAATAGACGCCTTGGATGGGCTGATGGGCCGCGCGGGTGATTATGCTGCGATTCAGTATCGCCTACTCAACCGCTCCAAAGGCCCCGCAGTGCAGGGCCCGCGTGTTCAAGCGGACCGCGCGCGATACCGCGAGATTGTTTCACGTGAAACACTTGCCGCGCAGAACCTTGATCTGGTCGAGGCAGAAGTCACAGCGCTTTTGCAGCGGGGTGACGCTGTAGTCGGTATTCAAGTTAATGGCACGGCAGAGATTCACGCGCGTTCTGTCGTTCTGACCACAGGCACATTTCTGGGCGGCAAGGTCTTTATCGGTGATGAAAGCTTCCCCGCCGGACGGATGGGCAACGCCGCGTCCAGCGTATTGGCGCAACAACTGCGCGGCTTGGGGCTGCCCATGGGCCGCCTAAAGACCGGCACGCCGCCTCGGCTTGATGGGAAAACGATTGACTGGGATATGCTGGAAAAACAGCAAGGTGACGAATCCCCAGAGTACCTGTCATTCTTGACAGACCACGTCATCGCACCACAGGTTCCCTGCGCGATCACACATACAAACGAGCGAACGCATGACATCGTGCGCGATAACCTGTCGCGGTCTGCCATGTATGGCGGGCATATCGAGGGGGTTGGCCCCCGTTACTGCCCTTCGATAGAAGACAAGGTGATGCGATTCGCCGAGAAAACGTCGCATCAGGTGTTTCTGGAACCTGAAGGGCTGAACGATGATACGGTTTACCCGAACGGCATTTCAACCTCGCTTCCTGCCGATGTTCAAACTGCCTATGTACGCAGTATTGCCGGGCTAGAGCATGTGACGATCCTTCAGCCAGGTTACGCCATTGAATATGACTATATCGACCCACGAGCATTAACGCTGTCTTTACGTTTGAACGATATGCAAGGGTTCTATCTTGCTGGCCAGATAAACGGAACCACAGGCTATGAGGAGGCAGCAGCACAAGGGTTGGTTGCGGGTTTGAACGCGGCGCTTTTCGCACAGGGCCGCGATGCGGTGACCTTCAGCCGGTCAACGTCGTACATTGGCGTGATGATAGATGACCTTACTTTGCGCGGTGTCGCGGAACCTTATCGCATGTTCACCTCTCGGGCAGAATATCGATTGTCATTGCGCGCAGATAACGCTGACCAACGACTGACGCCGCTTGGCATAACTCTGGGCTGTGTGTCTGAGGCGCGGCGACAGGAATTTGAGGGCAAGCTGGAACGGCTGGAGAATGCGAAAGACAAGATGCGGGCCGTTACATTCACCCCAGGCCAGTTGAACCGGGCAGGGCACAAAATCAGCGAAGATGGAACGCGCAGAAATGCCCTGACGCTGCTTGGCTTGTCGGGGTTCAATTTTGATGTTCTGACGCGGCTTGTGCCTGAGTTTGCAGAAATTGATGATGCAACCAAGCGGCAGATCGAGAAAGAAATGGTCTATGACTCCTATCTGGACCGGCAAGATGCCCAGATCAAAGCGTTGCAGGCAGATGAAGACCGGCGGTTTCCAGAAGGGTTTGATTTCACAAAGATAAATGGGCTGTCAAACGAACTGGCAGGAAAGCTGACACGTATTCGACCTGAAACCTTGGCGCAGGCTGCTCGGATAGACGGGATGACACCGGCTGCGTTGGTGCTTCTGTTGTCGCGCTTGCAGCACCGCAAAGATCGTGCTTCGGCATGACGGAAGTGACCATTTGCGGGTTAGATGTTTCACGTGAAACATATGACAACCTGCAGACCTACGTAGTGCTCCTTCACAAGTGGAATGCCCATATAAACCTTGTAGCGGCGTCTACATTGCCTGATTTCTGGGACCGCCACGTTCTGGATTCAGCGCAGCTTTTCACCCATGCGCCGGCAACGACGCGCCATTGGGTCGATATGGGGTCTGGTGGCGGGCTGCCGGGCCTTGTCTGTGCAGTGCTCGCAAAGCAATTTTTGCCTGAATGCAAGTTTACTCTGGTTGAAAGTGACGCCCGCAAGGCCGCGTTTTTAACGACGGCGATACGTGACCTTGAACTGAATGCGCGCGTTCTGGTTGCCCGCACAGAAGTGGCACCACCTCAGAACGCAGATATTGTTTCAGCCCGCGCTTTGGCCCCGCTGCCGCAATTGCTCGACTGGGTTACGCGGCATATCGCCAAAGATGGTGTTGCCCTGTTGCCGAAGGGAAAAAACTACGCTGAAGAGCTTGCGGTGGCGCGGCGAGAATGGCAATTTAGCGAGGCCGTTATCGAAGAGTCAGACCGACCCGTTGGCGAGATTGCTCATTTTGAAGGATATCAAACGTGTCTGATCTGACAGTCACCCGAACCATCGCAATTGCGAATCAGAAAGGCGGGGTTGGCAAGACGACGACTGCAATCAACCTTGCAGCGGCCCTTGCAGAGCGTGGCGAGAAGACTTTGCTGGTTGACCTCGACCCGCAAGGAAACGCGTCAACTGGACTAGGGTTGGAGGTTTCGGCGCGCAAATACACAACATATGACTTTCTATTCGCAAGTATCCGCCCGTCAGAGATTGTCATTCAAACGCCGCATGACAACCTATCTGTCATTCCAGCCACCACAGATTTGTCGTCAGCAGATATCGAATTGATGACCCGCGCGCGGCGCAGCTACCTGCTGCATGATGCCTTGCGCCACCCCGAGATCAGAGAGGCGGGCTACGACTATATTTTGGTGGATTGCCCGCCATCGCTGAACCTGTTGACGATCAACGCCATGGTTGCGGCACAGTCGGTTTTGGTGCCCTTGCAGGCAGAGTTTTTTGCTCTTGAGGGGTTGTCCCAGCTTATGCTGACGGTGCGTGAGCTGCGCGAAACAGCGAACACCTCGCTTAGGATCGAGGGGATTTTGCTGACAATGTTCGACCGCCGCAACAATCTAGCGCAGCAGGTTGAAGCAGACGCGCGCGGCAATCTGGGCGATCTGGTGTTGCGCACGATGATTCCGCGGAATGTCCGGCTGAGCGAAGCGCCATCTTATGCCATGCCGGTTCTGAACTTTGATTCATCGTCAAAAGGGGCCATCGCGTATCGTGATCTGGCCACTGAACTTCTTGAAAAGCACAATAAACTTCACTCAGAGGGAGTGGTCCAATGACTGAACGCAAACCCGAGCGCAGAGGTTTGGGCCGTGGCCTGTCCGCCTTGATGGCCGAAGTAACACCCGATGCAACCAGCACCGAGCGTCCGCGCGAGCAGAGCCTGCCTGTGGAAAAGCTTGTCGCCAATCCCGACCAGCCGCGCCGGCATTTCGATGATACGGCGCTGGCTGAACTCGCCATGTCCATCCGTGAGAAGGGCGTCATTCAGCCGCTGATCGTACGGCCAAAGGGCGATGTGTTCGAGATTGTCGCGGGTGAGCGGCGCTGGCGCGCGGCGCAGCGCGCACAGGTTCATGAAGTGCCTGTTATCATTCGGGAATTTACGGATACCGAGGTTCTTGAAGTTGGCATTATCGAGAATATTCAGCGCGCTGATCTGAATCCGGTGGAAGAGGCGATGGGCTACCGCGCCTTGATCGAACGGTTTGGGCACACGCAAGAGCAACTGTCCCAAGCGATGGGCAAAAGCCGCTCGCATATTGCCAATCTCATGCGCTTGCTGACCCTGCCTACGGAAGTGCAGACCATGGTGCGCGAGGGAAAACTAACGGCTGGCCACGCACGCGCACTTATCACTGCGGATGATCCGGCCATGCTGGCGCGCAAAGTCGTGTTGGAGGGGTTGTCTGTCCGTCAGACGGAAAGCTTGCTTAAATCTCCGGATAGTCCAATTAAAAAAGCAAAATCAACAGCTTACAGCAAAGATGCCGACACGCGTGCTTTGGAAAACGATCTGTCGGCAAGTCTGGGTATGCCTGTTGATCTGGAATATGCTGGCGGTCGGGGCAAGGTGACGATTACCTTTCAGTCTATGGACCAGCTTGACCGCCTGTGCGGTATCCTCGGCACACCGGTCAGGACGTAAGTGCCCGCAACACTGCATTCAGGACAGGCCGCCCGTGATCTGTTGCCATGATGCGGGTGTCCGTCTGCGCTAAAACGCCTTGCTCGATCAGATCGCGGATGCGTTCAGATGGCAGGGCGGTCCCTGCAAGCTGCTGATACCGGTGCAGATCACTGCCTTCGGACAGGCGCATACTCATCATCAGATATTCCAGCGCTTGCTCCTGCGCTGGTACGGTTTCGCGCGCGAGTTCTCCATCGCCGGCGCTGGACACCTGGTCCAGCCAGGTTGCCGGGGCTAGGGGGGTCTGTGTGGCGATGCGCGTTCCGTTGCATGTCAGGCGGCCATGTGCGCCCGGCCCGATGCCTGCATAATCGCCATAGCGCCAGTAGATCAGGTTGTGGCGCGATTGTGCCCCCGCGCGGGCGTGATTGGACACCTCATAGGCGGGCATCCCGTGTGCTGCGCAAATATCCTGTGTTAACAAATACATATCTGCTGAAATATCATCGTCAGGCAACCCTTTCAGCCCGCCTTTTGCATGCCTTTCGCCAAAGGCTGTGCCTTGCTCGATGGTCAGTTGGTACAGCGACAGGTGATCGACGGCCATGGACAGCGCTTCTTGCAGCTCCCGCTCCCACGCCTGCAAGCTTTGGAACTGGCGCGCATAAATCAGGTCGAAACTGACCCGGTCAAACTGTTCTCGGGCGATATCAAACGCCACGCGCGCCTCGGCCACGCTGTGCAGGCGTCCCAGTCGGCGCAGATCTTCGTCATTCAGCGCCTGTATCCCCATGGAAACGCGATTTACGCCCGCCTGCGCAAAGCCCTTAAACCGCCCCGCTTCGACAGAGCCGGGGTTTGCTTCTAACGTGACCTCGAAATCATTGGCGGTCGTCCACCGGGCAGTGATCCGCTCCAACACGGCGGCAACCAGATCGGGTGACATGAGCGACGGGGTGCCGCCGCCGAAGAAAACTGTGTTCAGCAAGCGGCCCTTGGTTTCCTCGGCCACGCGGTCAATCTCTGACAGATAGGCGCGTTCCCACGCGTTCTGGTCAATTTCGGCTGCGACATGGCTGTTAAAGTCGCAATATGGGCATTTCGACTGACAAAACGGCCAATGAAGATACAGGCCAAAGCCGCCATTCTGCCAGTCGTCCATATCTACCCCTTAAAGGCCGTAACCTCGATCTCGATCAGCATTTCCGGCTTGATTAACCCTGCAATAACAATCGTTGCTGCCGGTCGTATCTCACCCATTGCGGCGCCTAGTGCGGGTGTCACCTCGTCCATCAGCGCAGCATCGGTCAGCGTGTATTGCACGCGTACAATATCGTCGAGGGTGAAGCCGCCCTCTGCCAACACCTTTTCGATAGTGGCAAAGCAGTTGCGCGCCTGATCGGCCACGCTTTCGGGCATGGTCATGGTGCTGTAATCATAGCCTGTGACACCCGAGACGAAGCACCAGCCGCCTTTGACGATCGCACGGCTGAACCCTAGTGTTTTTTCAAAGGGGGAACCGGTTGAGATGCGTTTCATGTGAAACATCCTTGCAAAAGCGCTGTAATCGCAGCGCCACGGTGGGAGAGGGTATTCTTCTCATCAGCCGACATTTCGGCAAAGGTGCGCTTCTCGCCTTCGGGTTGGAACATAGGGTCATAGCCGTGCCCGTCCTGCCCACGACGGGGCCAGACCAATTGCCCGTTCGCATAGCCTTCAAACACCTCGTCATGCCCATCCGGCCAAGCCAGCACCAATGTGCAGCAAAACCGCGCGTTCCAAGGCTGGTCCGCGTCCGCCGCGATCAGTTTTGCATGGGTTTTTTCCATTGCCATGGCAAAGTCGCGCCCATTCGGGGTTTCAGCCCAATCGGCAGTGTAAACACCCGGTGCACCGTCCAGCGCCGCCACTTCCAGACCAGAATCATCCGCCAGCGCTGGCAAGCCCGTTGCCCTAGCGGCAGCATGTGCCTTGATACGGGCATTGCCGATGAAATTGTCTTCGGTTTCAGCGGGTTCTGGCAGATCATGTTCTGCCGCCGAGGTGACGGTTATCCCCAAGGGCGTCATGATCTGGCGGAATTCTTCCAGCTTGCCTGCGTTATGCGTAGCAACCAGCAGGGTTTTTCCGCTGAACTTCCTCATATAATCACCGCTTTCTGGGCGGTGATCAATTCGCCCACGCCCTTTTCGGCAAGGTTCAGAAGCTGATCCATCTCGGTGCGCGAGAAGGTCGCACCTTCGGCGCTCATCTGCACCTCGACCAGACGCCCTGTCCCCAGCAGAATGAAATTGCCATCCACACCTGCGGTGCTGTCTTCGGCGTAGTCCAGATCGAGGACTGGCTGGCCTGCATAGATGCCGCAAGACACCGCAGCCAGATGGTCGGTGATCGGGTCAGACACGACGTCGCCCGCTTTCAGCAGCTTGTTCACGGCCAGACGCAGCGCCACCCAGCCGCCGGTGATGGCCGCGCAGCGTGTGCCGCCATCGGCCTGGATCACATCGCAGTCAATCGTGATCTGACGCTCGCCAAGCGCCGAGCGGTCGACGCAGGCGCGCAGGGCGCGACCGATCAGGCGTTGGATTTCCACAGTCCGGCCCTGTTGCTTGCCCGACGCCGCTTCACGCCGCATCCGGGTGTTGGTGGAGCGCGGCAACATGCCATATTCAGCAGTGACCCAGCCAAGTCCGGTATTGCGCAAGAATGGGGGTGTGCGATCCTCGAGCGAGGCTGTACACAGGACTTTCGTGTCGCCCATCGAAATCATGCAAGAGCCTTCGGCATGTTTGGTCACGTTCGGCTCGATTGAAATTGTGCGGATGGTGTCTAGATTTCTACCTGACGGGCGCATGGTCTATCCTTAATTGGGTACCGTGCTTCGATACAGGGCCGAATAGGGCGGATGCAAGCCTGATTGCCCTTGAAACTGGCGCAGTTTTCAAGTGCTTTGAAATTACAGGCTGGTCGAAGCCGTTGGAGTTTGAAATGCGCAAGACACTTGATGCGCCACAACTGCTGGAAGAAATGAACGACCGCTCGCGCGAGGTGTTTCGCCGTGTGGTCGAGGGGTATCTGCATTCTGGCCATCCCGTCGGCTCGCGGACCCTGACGCGGGACATGAGCGAGAAAGTCTCGGCTGCGACCGTGCGTAATGTCATGCAGGATCTGGAATTTCTGGGGCTGCTGGACAGCCCGCATATCTCTGCCGGGCGTATTCCCACCAATCTGGGCTTGCGCCTGTTCGTGGATTCCCTGCTGGAAGTGGCGCCTCTGGACCACCGCGACCGCGAAAAACTGGATTCGACCCTTGGCAGCAATGAACGCGATGTGTCAGGTTTGCTGGAAAAGGTGGGCGGCGCATTGAGCGGCATCACGCAAGGCGCGTCGCTTGTGCTGTCGCCCAAGCATGAAGCTGCGATCAAGCATATCGAATTTGTCTCGCTTGCTGCTGACCGTGCGCTGGTGGTTCTGGTTTTTGCCGACGGGCATGTCGAGAACAGGCTGTTTACCCCGCCCAAGGGCATGACCCCTTCGGCCATGCGCGAGGCGGCGAATTACCTGAATTCCATGATCGAAGGGGCAACCGTCACTTCCTTGCTAGAGCGGTTCCGCTCTGAGATAGCGCGCAACCGGCGCGAGATTGATGCATTGGCGGCCACGCTGGTCGAGCAGGGTTTGGCGATCTGGGAAAGCGAAGGCGAGTTGCAAGAGCGCCTGATTGTCCGGGGACGTGCGAATCTGCTTGACGAAGGCGCGCCTGCTGAAGATATCGAGCGCATCCGAACCCTGTTTGACGATCTGGAGCGAAAGCGTGACATCACGGAATTTCTGGAACTCACCGAACAGGGCGAGGGGGTTCGCATCTTTATCGGGGCTGAAAACCGTCTTTTTTCGCTGACGGGTTCAACTTTGGTGGTTTCCCCTTATATGAACGCAGAACGCAAGATCATTGGTGCTGTTGGTGTGATTGGCCCGACGCGGTTGAATTACGGGCGCATCGTACCGATTGTCGATTACACCGCGCAGCTTGTCGGCCGAATGCTGACAGACCGGCGCACAGAATAACGAAGGAAAAGGGAATATTATGGCCGACCCAAAGCCAAGCCCCGAAGTGGACCCTGATATTCAAGACGATCCAAATCAGGACATGCACAACGACGCCGAAATGGCGCAAGACCCCATCAGCGCGCTGGAGGTCGAGATCGATGAATTGATCGCGCAGCGCGATGAAATGCGCGACCGCATGATCCGTGCATTGGCCGATGCCGAGAACAGCCGCAAACGCGCCGAGAAAGACCGCCGCGATGCGCAGCTTTACGGCGGCTCAAAAATCGCACGCGATATGCTGCCGGTTTACGACAATCTGACCCGCGCGCTGAATGCCGTCAATGAAGACACCCGCGCCGCAGCCCCCGGTCTGGTCGAAGGGGTAGAGCTGACGTTGCGCGAGCTAAGCAATATTCTTGGCAAGCACGGCGTGCAGCGGATCAGCCCGGAAGTGGGCGAGATGTTTGATCCCCATTCGCATCAGGCCATGTTTGAAGCGCCAGTGCCGGATTTCAAGGCAGGGCAGATCATTCAGGTCATGGCCGAAGGGTTCATGCTGCACGACCAATTGCTGCGGCCCGCGCATGTCGGGGTGTCGTCTACGCCCGCAAGCTAGGCGCGCTATGGTCATAACTGGGATTGAATGAAGGGGGCAATTCGCCCCCTTTTTCTGGCATCGCATAAACGGCTATGGCTTGGTCAGTGCGCGCAACTCATACATCAGCTCAAGCGCGTCTTTCGGTGTCAGCTCATCCGGGTTGATCTGCGCAAGCCGCTCCATCGCGGGTGGTGTGGTTGGCTTTTGTGGCGCAGGTGCGCGCGCGGCCGAGAATAAGGGTAAATCGTCAATCAGGGCTTTGGGCTTGGTGCCTGCCTCGCCCTGCTCCAAGGCGCTCAACACCTCGCGCGCCCGCGCGATCACGGTATCGGGCAGCCCTGCCAGCCGTGCCACCTGCACGCCGTAGCTGCGATCTGCCGCACCGCGCTTGACCTCATGCAGGAAGATGACATCGCCTTCCCATTCCTTGACAGTCACAGTGGCGTTTTCAACACCTTGCAGTCGACCGGCCAGCGCGCTCATTTCATGGTAATGTGTGGCAAAAAGCGCGCGGGCGCGGTTTACGTCATGCAGGTGTTCCAGTGTGGCCCATGCGATGGACAGCCCGTCATATGTGGCCGTGCCGCGCCCGATTTCATCGAGGATCACCAGCGCGCGGTCATCGGCCTGATTTAGGATTGCGGCAGTCTCGACCATTTCCACCATAAAGGTCGAGCGCCCCCGTGCCAGATCATCACTGGCCCCCACGCGGCTGAAAACCTGACTGACCAGCCCGATCTGGGCAGAGGTAGCAGGCACCCACGCGCCTATCTGTGCCAGAATGGCGATCAGGGCATTCTGCCGCAGAAACGTGGATTTACCCGCCATATTCGGGCCGGTCAGCAGCCAGATGGCGGCACCATCCTCGGCGCTCAGGGTGCAGTCATTGGCGATGAAGGGCTGGCCTGTGCGGGCCAGTGCGGCCTCGACCACCGGATGACGCCCGCCTTCTATCTCGAAAACGCGCGATTGGTGTAGTTTTGGGGCACACCACTGCGCGGCTTGCGCGATATCTGCCAACCCTGCGGCGAGATCAATCTCAGCCAAGGCCCGTGCGGTCTGGGCAAGTTCGGCGGCACGCGCAAGTATGGCGTTGCGCAACTCCGCGAACAGGCGCTTTTCAATTTCTAACGCCCGCGACCCGGCGTTATGAATGCGGGTTTCCATTTCCGACAGATCGACCGTGGTAAACCGCACCTGATTGGCCGTGGTCTGACGGTGGATATAACGCGCGGAAAGCGGTTCCGACAGCATACGCTCGGCATGGGTGGCGGTGACTTCGATGAAATAGCCTAGCACGTTATTATGCTTTATCTTCAGCGATGTAATGCCGGTGTCGCGGGTATACTCGGCCTGCATCTGGGCAATGACATTGCGGCCCTCGTCGCGCAACTGGCGGGCCTCATCAAGATCGCCGTCATGGCCCGGCGCGATGAAGCCGCCATCGCGGGCAAGAAGCGGCGGAGATGCGATCAGGGCCGTCTCCAGCAGGTTCAGCAGGGTGTCATGCCCTTGCAGCGCTTGGGCAGCGCTCGCCAACAGGGCAGGTGTCTCGTGCTGTTCCAACAGGGCGGCAATATCAATCGCCTGCGCAATTGCATTGCGGATTGCTCCCAAATCGCGTGGCCCTGCGCGGTCAAGCGACAGGCGCGACAGGGCGCGGTCCAGATCGGGCACCTCTTTCAGGGCCGTGCGCAGATCAGTGCGCAGGCGGGTGCTGCCATGCAGAAAGGTCACGGCGTCCTGACGCTCCATAATGGTGTCCAGCCTGCGCGAGGGCGAGGCAAGACGCCGTTCCAGAAGCCGCGCGCCCGCAGCGGTTACGGTATGATCAATCGCATGCAGCAGCGCGCCTTCGCGGGTGCCGGACAGCGATTGCGTCAGTTCCAGATTGCGCCGTGTGGCCGCGTCGATCTGCACCAACTCTTCGGCGGCATCGCGGACAGGCGGTTGCAGCAGCGGCAGCTTGCCACGCTGGGTCAAGTCGAGATAATCGACCAGCGCGCCAAGGGCGGCGTGTTCCGCGCGGCTGAATTGCCCGAAACCATCCAGCGATTGCACCTTATACAGCGCACAGAGGCGCGTCACTGCTGCCTGACTGTCAAAGCTGGACGCCGCCAGCCCGGTCAAGGCCGCGCCCATATCTTCGGCAATGGGCCGGATTTCTTCGGTGCGCGCATCTGTGACCAGCAATTCGCGCGGGGCAAGGCGCGCAAGTTCCGGCCCAAGGCGGGTGCGGTTGCAGGGCATAACGCGCACTTGCCCGGTCGAGATATCGGCCCAGGCCAGTGCGCCTTCGTCGCGCAGCTCGGCAAAGGCGGCAAGGAAATTGTGGCGGCGCGCATCCAGAAGCGAGTCTTCGGTCAGCGTGCCGGGGGTGACAAGCCGCACCACATCGCGGTTCACCACCGATTTATGCCCGCGCTTTTTGGCCTGTTCAGGGGTTTCCATCTGCTCGGCAATCGCCACGCGAAACCCCTTGCGGATCAGCGTCAGCAAATACCCCTCAGAGGCATGATGGGGCACGCCGCACATGGCAATATCTTCGCCCAGATGCTTGCCGCGTTTGGTCAGCGCAATATCAAGGGCAGCGGCAGCGGCGACAGCATCGTCAAAGAACAGCTCGTAGAAATCGCCCATGCGGTAGAACAGCAGCGCATCGGGGTGCTGCGCCTTGACCTGTAGATATTGGGCCATCATCGGGGTGACAGTGTCGGTCAACAGGCAGTCCTTCACGTTGCGATCTTGCGCGGAAGGTAACGAAAGCACAGGGCAGGGGGAAGGGGGTGAACATACAGGTTTCTGCCCTATTGCTGGCCGCAATTTCTGCACTCTCGGCCAACAGCGCGGGTTTGACAGCGCAAACAGCGCTCAGCCTTTGTTGTCCCTGCCTGCCCGAGTGTTTAAGAAAGGTTCATTCAAGGAGGAGGCGCGCCCATGTCCCGCAATAAATTTACGGATGAGCAGGCGCTTGCCTATCATCATCTGCCCACGCCCGGAAAATATGCCATCACCGCGTCCAAGCCGATGGCGACACAGGCAGATTTGTCGCTGGCCTATAGCCCCGGCGTGGCCGTGCCAGTGCAGGCCATCGCAGATGATCCGCAGGCCGCCTATGATTACACGACCAAGGGCAATATGGTGGCCGTGGTGTCGAACGGGACTGCCATTCTGGGCATGGGCAACCTTGGCGCATTGGCCTCCAAGCCCGTGATGGAAGGCAAGGCGGTTCTGTTCAAGCGGTTTGCCGATGTAAACGCGATTGATATTTTGCTCGATACCGAAGACCCTGACGAGATTATTCAGGCGGTCAGGCTGATGGGGCCGACCTTTGGCGGGATCAACCTTGAAGATATCAAGGCACCGGAATGTTTCATCATCGAACAGCGCCTGAAAGAGATCATGGATATTCCGGTATTCCATGACGACCAGCACGGCACAGCGGTCATTTGCGCGGCAGGGCTGATAAATGCGCTGGAATTGTCCGGCAAGCAGATCAAGGACTGCAAGATAGTCCTGAACGGGGCAGGGGCAGCGGGTATTGCATGCCTTGAGTTGATCAAGTCGATGGGCGCTTTGCACGACAATTGCATCATGTGTGACACCAAGGGCGTGATCTGGCAGGGCCGGACCGAGGGCATGAACCAATGGAAATCTGCCCATGCCGCCCGCACCGATGCCCGCACGCTGGAACAGGCGATGGTCGGCGCGGATGTATTTCTGGGTGTTTCGGCCAAGGGCGCTGTTACGCCTGCAATGGTTGCCAGCATGGCCGATAATCCGGTGATTTTCGCTATGGCAAACCCCGACCCCGAAATCACACCGGAAGAAGCGCAGGCGGTGCGTGCCGATGCGATTGTGGCCACAGGGCGCAGCGATTACCCCAATCAGGTGAACAACGTTCTGGGGTTTCCCTATCTGTTTCGGGGCGCGCTGGACATCAATGCGCGTGCCATCAATGACGAGATGAAAATCGCCTGCGCGCGCGCCTTGGCCGAACTGGCGCGCGAGGATGTGCCCGATGAGGTCGCTATGGCCTATGGGCGCAAGCTGACATTCGGGCGCGACTACATCATCCCGACACCATTTGATCCGCGATTGATCCATACGATCCCCCCCGCTGTGGCCAAGGCGGGCATGGATACAGGTGTCGCGCGCCGACCGATCATCGACATGGACGGGTATACCCAAGCGCTGAAAGCGCGGATGGACCCGACCGCCAGCATACTGCAATCCATCCATGCCCGCGCCAAACAAAAGCAATCGCGCATGATCTTTGCCGAGGGCGATGACGAGCGCGTCTTGCGCGCCGCTGTCGGCTATCAGCGCGGCGGTTACGGTCAGGCGCTGGTTGTCGGGCGCGAAGAGGATGTCCGCGCCAAGCTGGAAGTGGCGGGCTTGGGTGATGCGGTGCGCGAACTCTCGGTCGTCAATGCCGGAAATACCCGTAATCTGGAGACGTACAAAACCTTCCTTTACGAGCGTTTGCAACGGCAGGGCCATGACCTGAAGGATGTGCACCGTTTGGCGGCGCGCAACCGTCATGTCTTTGCCGCGCTGATGCTGGCACATGGGCATGGCGATGCGCTGGTCACAGGGGCCACGCGCAAATCGGCGCATGTGCTGGGGCTGATCAACCATGTGTTTGATGCGCGCGCCAAGGATGGCGTGGCGGGGGTGACAGCGCTGTTGCACAATGGGCGGATCGTGCTGATTGCCGATACATTGGTGCATGAATGGCCCAGCGACACCGACCTTGCCGATATCGCCACGCGCGCAGCATCTGTCGCGCGCCATCTGGGGTTGGAGCCGCGCGTGGCCTTTGTCAGCTTTTCAACCTTCGGCTATCCCATTTCAGAGCGCGCGGAGAAGATGCACCTTGCGCCGCGTATTCTGGACGCCCGCGGTGTGGATTTCGAGTATGAGGGCGAAATGACCGTCGATGTGGCGCTGAACCCTACAGCGGCGGCGCATTACCCGTTCTCGCGCCTGTCGGGGCCTGCGAATATTCTGGTTGTGCCCGCGCGGCACTCGGCGTCTATCTCGGTGAAGCTGATGCAGGAAATGGCCGGGGCGACGGTGATCGGGCCAATTCTGGCTGGTGTGCCAAAACCCATTCAGATCTGCTCGACAGGTTCGACGGTGAATGACATTGTCAATATGGCGGTCATGGCGGCCTGCGAGATTGTCTGAAAGGGAATAACGTGACTGTCTGGTGTTTCGGGTCGATCAATATTGACTATTTCTATGCGCTGCCGCATTTGCCTGTGCCCGGTGAAACACTTGCTGCAACCACAGTCCGGGCGGAACTTGGCGGCAAGGGGGCCAATCAATCCGTTGCTGCGGCGCGTGCTGGCGCGCGTGTGCGCCATCTTGGGGCTGTCGGGCCTGACGGTGCGCGCGCTCTTGCCGGACTGGCGGGCTACGGGGTGCTGTGTGAGGGGGTCCAGCAGGTTGAGACACCGACCGGCCATGCCGTAATTATGGTGGACCCTTTGGGTGAGAACGCCATCATTATTGACGCTGGCGCCAATCGCGCGATTGCACTTGCCCCTGTTCTTTCTGCTTTGGAGCAGGCAGCACTTGGCGATATTCTTTTGCTGCAGAATGAAACAGCGTTTCAGGTTGAAGTCGCGCGCGCAGCAATGGGGCTGGGCATGGAAGTGATCTATTCCGCCGCCCCGTTCGAGGTAGAGGCCGTGCGCGCGGTTTTGCCTTTCGTCAACACGCTGGTGGTGAATGCAGTTGAAGCGGCGCAACTGCTTGCTGCGCTGAACACCCCGTTCGAGGATTTGCCTGTTGAAACTGTCGTCGTCACCCGCGGGTCAGAGGGCGCAAGCTGGCACGCGCGCGGCACGCCAGATATTTGCGTGCCTGCCTTGCCGACACAGGTGGTCGATACCACAGGTGCAGGCGATTGTTTCACGGGTGTACTGGCAGCGGCCTTGTCGATAGATGCGTCGCCCGAAGACGCGATGCATTTTGCCGCCGCTGCTGCTGCGATACAGGTGTCGCGCCCCGGCACCGCCGCAGCGATGCCGGCCCGCGCCGAGATAGAGGCGTTAATTAATGAAAGGCGCTGAGTTGCCCCACAACTCGCCCACGCGGCGGTCGCGCCCGCACCCTTCACGGTAGCCCTTATACGCGGCACGGCGTTCAACCCAGCCAAAACGGGTCAGGGTGCGTTCTTCGGAATTGGCGTAATTCTGGTGAAATTCCTCTGCTTCATAGAAGGGGGCAGCTTCGCGCACCGGTGTGACGATGCTTTGGCCCAATTCTGCTTCGGCAGCCTCTATCGCGGCCTGTGCCTGCGCCATCTGATCGGGGGTGGCGAAAATTGCCGTTGTGTAATGTGCGCCGCGATCACAGAACTGGCCGCCATCATCCAGCACATCAATTGACCGAAGGAACATGTGCAGGATCTGGTCATAGCTGATCTGTTCGGGATCAAAACTGATCATCGCAGATTCCAGATGCGACGTGCGCCCGCGCACCACGTCATCATAGCTGGGGTCGGGCGTTGTTCCGCCCGCAAAGCCCACGCGCACATCGGTCACGCCCTCGACCCGCCGGAAATCGGATTCAACACACCAGAAACATCCGCCAGCAACAAGTGCTGTCTCGGTTTGCTGGGCAGTGGCTGGCATTCCAACGACAGCAAGCAACAGGATTGCAAAAACTCTGAACATGGCGCGCCTTTCTGTAGGGTTACTTTGCTATATTACGGTGCAGAAAGGCAATCGGGTGACACGGGGCAGTCACTTTCTGGTGACATGCCCGCAGTTTTGCCAAAAATGTAGCGTTGACGGCTGTCAGGCGCACATAGCTACGCTTCCACCTCAACGCGCCCGATCGGCTTGGAGCAGCAGGCCAGAATATAGCCCTGCTCGATATCCTCTTCCGTAATGCCGCCATTATGGACCATATGCACCTCGCCCGACAATTTGCGGATCTTGCAGGTGCCGCACAGCCCGAAATTGCAGCCAGAGGCGACAGGCAGACCATTCGCGCGCGCCATTTGCATGACTGTGTCACCTTCGGTGCACGCAACACTCAAGCCGGACCGCGCAAAGACAATCTCAGCATCTGCGCTGTCATCGGGCACAGGGTCGTCAAATTCCTTGATCTCGGCCACGCTTTCGGCGGGTGCGTGGAAGGATTCCTGATGGTAGTGGTCCATGTCATAGCCTAGCGAGATCAGGATCTCGCGCACCGAGTTCATGAACCCCTCTGGCCCGCAGCAATAGACATGGCGGTCCAGATAGTCATTGCACATCAGGCCCAGCATCAACTGGTTGAACTGCCCGCGATAGCCGGTCCAAACCTCATAGGGTTCGGGCTTGCTGACGACGAAATGCAGCCCCAAGCCTGAAACACGAGAGGCCATGTATTCCAGCCTGCGCCTGAAAATCAGGTCACTTGGCCGCCGCGCGCATTGGATAAAGCAGATGTCCGGGTCTTCGCCGCGTTCAAACAGCGTGGTGGCCATCGACATCATAGGCGTGACACCCGACCCGGCCGAGATGAACAGATATTTGCCATCAGGCTGCGGCGGCAGGTGAAAGTAACCGGCAGGCCCGAAGGCGCGCACCCGCATGCCCGCGCGCAAATGCGCATGCATCCAGCGCGTGCCGACCGAGTCGGGCTGCAATTTGGCCGTGATGCTGATATAGGCTGCCGTGACGGGCGACGAGGAAATCGTGAAGGTGCGCTGCACATTGCTGCCGGGCAAGGGCAGGTCCAGCGTCAGAAACTGTCCTGCCCGGTAGACGAACATCGCCCCCGAGGGGGGACGGAAGACAAAGGTCTTCACATCTGGCGTTTCGGGCAAAACGGCCACGCATTCCAGCATTTCGCTGTCGCGCCAGACAGGGCTGTCCTTGGTCGGCATCGGGATCATGCGCTTACTCCGCCGCGATACGGGCAGCGCCCATCAGGGCCGTGTGCATGGCGCGGCAATACCAGTCGACAAATTGGTTCACGCCCCCTTCCTGAACCTTGCTATAGGGACCGGGCAAATAGGCGGGCGAGTTGATGCCGCGCTGGTTTTCCTCAACGATGCGGCGGTCTTCGTCATTGGTGGCGGTCCAGACTTCGGTCAGGCGTTTCAGATCATAATCGCGCCCTTCTTCGGCGTCCTTGTGGACCAGCCATGTGGTCGTAACCTGCGTTTGCTGCGGGCCGATGGGCAGCACACGGAAGGTCAAGACATGATCGGACAGAAAGTGGTTCCACGTGTTGGGGTAGTGGAAGAACAGGCATGTTCCGGCATTGTCGAAGGGCACATTGCCTACGCGTTTTGACACTGCNGCTTTGCCATCCAGCGTATAGCTGACACCTTTTCCCAAAAACGGAATACGCACGAAACGCCACCGCTCGGACGGATCGATCAGGTATTTTGCGGGCAGGCCAGCCGCTTCGCAGCGGTCCACATGGGCGCGGCCCATATTGCTGGTGGTGCTGTCATCGGCCCCCACAAGGTTGGGGTCATCGGGAAAGGTAACGCACAGCGACGGGTGCGAGCCAGAGCAGTGATAGCACTCGCGGTTATTCTCCAGCACCAGCTTCCAGTTCGCTTGCTCGATGATGCTGGACTGATGGGCCACTTTCAGGTTCGCCACATCATGCGGGCCAAGATAGCGCGCGGCTTGTGCTTCCAGCATATCGGTGGCAGGGGCCTGATCGGCCAGACAGATATACACCATTCCCGCCATCTCGCGGCAATGGACAAGGCCAAGGCCATGCGCGGAGGGGTCGAAATCCGCGCCCATCTCGCGCGCCCAGAGCAGTTTGCCATCCAGATCATAGGTCCACTGGTGATAAGGGCAGACCAGCTTGGGCGCGGTGCCCTTATGCGCNGCGCAAATCCGGCTGCCGCGATGGCGGCAAGAATTGTGAAACGCACGGATCACACGGTCCGCACCGCGCACNACGATCACAGATGCCTCGCCAATCTCCAGCGTGATATAGCTGCCGGTTTTCGGAAACTCGGCGCTGGGGGCAGCGAATATCCAGTCTTGCTGCCAGATATTGCGCAGATCGGCGCGGTAAACATCGGGGTCAGTGTAGAAAGGTTGTGGCAGCGAATGCCACGGTTTGCGCGACATCAGAAGATAAAGAAGATCGGAATTGCTGACCATAGTCGTGGTCCTTGATGAGAGGGTTCAGATATCTTTGACCAGCCGCAACGCGTCATAAATCGCGGCATGGGTATTGCGGGCGGCGACAGCGTCGCCGATGCGGTACAGGGCAAAACTTGCGTCCGTATTCGGGCCATCGGGTTGGGGGCGGCCTTCGACAAAAGCATCCTGATCCAGCGCGCCAAGGTTGCGCGAGCGGGATTTGAGGTCGAAATACACCTCATCCATCGGCAAAGTGCCGTGATTGACCACGACCTGATCGAAATCGCGCTGCTCGNTATGGCTGGAATAGTCCGTGCCAATCACTGCCGTCAGCATATTGCCCGATTTCACCACATCGCGCAGGCGGTACGTGACGGTAAACCGCGTGTCCAAATTTTGGAGGCTGCGCATATACGGCACCAGATTCATCGCCATCACATCNGGGGCGAAGCTGCGGTCCGGGGTCATGATTTCGACATGCGCGCCAGTTTTGGCGATAAGCTCGGCGGCTTGCAGCCCTGCATGATCGCCTGCGTCATCATAGACCAGCACGCGCGTGCCCGGTTTCACATCGCCAGCGATAATGTCCCATGAACTAACGACATGGGCGTTGCCGGTGGCGCAAACTTCAGTATGGGGCAGACCGCCCGTGGCGATGATGACGACATCGGGGTCAAGGGCCGTGACGTCATCCGCCTCGGCATAGGTGTTGAAGTGAAACACCACGTCGCGCGCGGCGCATTGGGCCATGCGCCAGTCGATAATGCCGATCATCTCGCGGCGGCGCGGGCTTTGGGCGGTCAGGCGGATTTGCCCGCCGGGGTCTGGCTGTGCCTCGAACACCACCACGTCATGCCCGCGTTCTGCGGCGACGCGCGCGGCTTCTACCCCTGCCGGACCCGCACCGACAATCACCACTTTCTTGCGGACAGGTGCGAGGGCCACCTCATGCGGCATGGTCAATTCGCGGCCCGTGGCGGGGTTGTGCAGGCAGAGCGCGTCGCCAGCGGCATAAATCCGGTCAAGGCAGTAATTCGCGCCGACACAGGGGCGAATGTCATTCTCGCGCCCCTCAATGATCTTTTGCACGATCATCGGGTCCGCCATATGCGCGCGGGTCATGCCTACCATATCCAACAGGCCAGAACTGATCGCATGGCGCGCGGTTGCCACATCGGGGATGCGCGCTGCGTGAAAGGTGGGCATACCGGTTTCGCGCCGGATTGTGCCCGCGAAATCCAGATGCGGGGCGGATGCCATGCCCTGCACCGGAATTACATCCGTTAGACCTGCATCCGTGTCGATATGGCCGCGAATGACATTCAGGAAATCGACCTTGCCGCTGTCAGCCAGCTTGCGCGAGATCTCCAGCCCCTCGGCCACGGAAATTCCACCCTCCAGCGTTTCATCGGCTGTGTAGCGGATGCCGACGATGAACTCATCCCCCACGCGCGCGCGGATGGCGTCCAGCACTTCCCAAGTGAAGCGCAAACGGTTGTCCAGATTGCCGCCATAGGGGCCGTCCAGCGTGTTGGTCAGGGGTGACCAGAACTGGTCCATCAAATGGCCATATGCCTGCAATTCAATGCCATCCATGCCACCTGCCTGCATGCGCTCGGCGGCATCGGCATAGTCGGTTATGATGCGGGCAATGTCCCAGTCTTCCAGCTGCTTGGGAAAAGCGCGGTGTGCGGCTTCGCGCTGGTGGCTGGGGCTGACAGCGGTCAGCCAGTCGCCCTTGGCCCAATGGGTGCGCCGCCCCAGATGGGTCAACTGGATCATGACTGCGCAGCCATGTTCATGGCAGGCATCGGTCAGCCGCCTGATCCAGGGCACAACCTCATCCTTATAGGCCAGAATATTGTTGAACACGGGCGGCGAGTTTCGCGACACGGCGGCAGACCCTGCGGTCATGGTCAGCGCGACCCCCGCTTTTGCGCGCACCTCGTGATAGGCGCGGTAGCGGTCCTTGGGCATGCCATCTTCGGGATAGGCGGGTTCGTGCGCTGTGGTCATGATCCGGTTGCGCAAGGTCAGGTGCTTCAGGCGGTAAGGCTGCAAGAGGGGATCGTTCGACATGGGACGCGACCTTGTGGCTAACTGCTCGGGCCCAATTTGCTGTGATTGGCGAAACCCACACGCCGCACAGCGGCATATTGGTGGCTGTCAGCGGCATTTCACAAGGATATGTACGAATTTACGCGCGTGTGCGGGTGCCATCTTATGTCCCGGACGAAGCAATGCATAAACTCGGGCCTGCCCATGAAAAAGGGGGCCAACCGGCCCCCTGTCAATCTGTTCACTGCAGCCTTTGGTTATTCGAGCCGTTCGACAACATTCTCTGCAAAGCTGCTGACCAGAGTTTCATAGACCATTTCCGGTTCCATCTGCGCCACGATAACCGGTGTGCCGCTTTCGTCCGTGACAGTCATGCCTTCGATGCTGACGCTTAATTCAAAACTGTTGAATTCCGCGTTGTTTTCCAGATTGATTACATGAATACGCCCGATCAGCGCCGCGTTTTCCATGGAAAAGGTGGTGTCCGCCGCATCGTTGATCGAGAAGCTCTCGATGTTGACGACAACGCGCGCGCCCTCATCGACGATCTCATCTGCCACAAGCACAAGGATTGCAGACTCCAGATCAGCTTCGAGAGTATTCCAGAATTCCGCAGCCTGTGGATTTTCGATTGTGGTCAGATCGGCTGACACATCGACTTCCGAGATATCCAACGCGCTGGCAAGCGACGTTGTGCCCAGCAGCGCAATAAGGCCAGAAGCCAGTATTTTCCGCAGTTTCATCTCATGTCCTTTCAAGGTGGGTGTTTGGATAAACCCAGACAGGATGTAAACTCGGCTTGACGTGATAAGTTCCGCTTTGGTCGATCATACAGGCGGCCCAACCAATTGGGCCGCCTGTTTATTATAGCGCTGCGCGCTTAATTCGCCGCGATCTGGCGCAGCAGCGGTGTGATCCGGCGCACAGTAGCACGGCGGTTGCGTTGCTCTGCTGCTTGCGTCTGCACCTTCAGGAACGACTCGCCATAGCCCTGAACAATCAGGTTTTCAGGCGGGATGCGGAACGCTTCGGTCAGGGCAAGCGCCACGGATTCTGCGCGCCGGTCCGACAGGGCAAGGTTGTAGCTTTCGCTGCCCACCGCATCGGTATGTCCTTCGATCAGGAATATTTCGCGCGGGTTCTCGAACAGCATTTCCTCGATCAGGATGCCCAGCCGCACAAGGCTGCGCGCCTGCTCTGCCGGGATCGCCGCAGAGCCGGTGGCGAAGGTCACAGTATCGAGATCAATCGCTGGAACAAGGCTGCGCACCTGCTCGATTTCACGGATCTGGCGCAGGCTGAAGGTCCGGCCCGCGTCAAACGCCATGTCTTCGCGCAAAGCTGCCCGAAGGGCCACTTGATCGCTTTCTGCTACCGACAGGCGACGCGGGGCCGGGCGCGTGGCTTGCAACTGTCGAACATCGACCACTTGCGCTGGTTCCAGATCATCAAACAACTCGTATTGTGTGCCATCTGGATAGATGGCGGCACGGCGCACGACTCGTCCGCGCGAATCCCGGATTGTTTCGACCCGAGAACCGTCAGCCCGTTCCAAGAAAGTGCGCGATGACCCGTCGAAAAGGTTTCGGTGCGCACAGTTGCACCGGGTTGGCGCAGCAATGCATCATCGTCCTTGTAGACAGTGTATCCGCGCGGGCCTTCGACGACAACGCGGTCACCGGTATTGGCCACCACACGGTCGCCGCTGCGCAGCACCGATCCGACAACAACGGCACCCAGACCCAGAAGCAACGCGCTTTCAAGGTTGCTCAGGCCGCTGCGTCCGCTGTCTTGCGTGCCGCTTGGGGCTGTTTCACCAAGGGCGGTTGCGAAATCTTGCGCGCTGGTCCGGACGGAATCCGCATCCAGCGTCTCTTCGACCATACCTTCGGATGCAGCTTCAGCTTCCTGCGTTGCCGCAACTGGTGCCTCTTCCTCTTCATCAACGGTCGGGTCAGTCATCGCCGCATCATCTTCTGCTTCGGCCAGGGCTGCTGCTTCGGCTTCTTCCTCAGCGGTCATTTCTTCTGCTTCAGCCTCTGCTTCCGCTTCGGCTGCGACTTCCGCCTCAGCCTCTGCTTCAGCTTCAGCCTCTGCGTCGGCAGCGGCTTGCGCCTCTAGCTCTGCTTCTTCGGCCTCAGCCTCTTCAGCGGCCACAGCCTCTTCCTCGGCTTCGACGGCTTCTTCCGCAGCGACTTCAGCTTCCGCTTCAGCCTCTGCGTCCGCAGTGGCTTGCGCCTCTAGCTCTGCTTCTTCGGCAGCCTCTTCCTCAGCGTCGGCGGCTTCCTCGGCAGCCAGTGACTCGGCTTCCGCCTCAGCTTCCGCGGCGATTTCTGCTTCTGCTTCCGCTTCTGCTTCCGTGGCGGCTTGCGCCTCTAACTCTGCTTCTTCGGCAGCCCGCTCTTCGGCTTCAGCGGCCTGAGCCTCTGCTTCTGCTGCTTCCTCTGCGTCGGCAGCGGCTTGCGCCTCTAGCTCTGCTTCTTGCGCAGCCAGCGCTTCAGCTTCAGCGGCCTCAGCAGCCTCAGCAGCCAGCGCTTCAGCTTCAGCGGCCTCAGCAGCCTCAGCAGCCTCAGCGGCTTCATCTGCGGCCTCTGCTTCGGCGCGAAGGGTCTGGGCGTGTGCTTCGGCCTCGGCGGCTTCTGCTATTGCGCGTTCAGCTTCGGCCTGCGCGGCTTCCGTCGCTTCTGCCTCTGCTTCTTCCTGTTGCAGGCGCGTGACTTCTGCCTCGGCCTCGGCGGCTTCTTCTTCCATCAGCCTTGCTGCGTCTTCCGCTTCTGCGGCCAAGCGTGCAGCTTCGCTTGCGGCGAATTCAGCNCGCTCCTGCGGGGTTGAGCCGTCTTCCGGCTCTCCGTCATCACAGGGTGGTTCAGTTTCATCAAGGCAGAGCAATTCTACGTCTTGCGCCCATGCGGGCGTGACAAGCACGGGGTTCGGCAGCAGCAGGGACAGGCTGGTAACAAGCGCCGTAGTGGCCTTTAGCGGTGTGACAGGCATTGTTTCTTCCTTTGTTTTTGAGCCGACGCGGTAGCGAACACCCTGACTGGGGCTGAACGACCAACGAAAGCACAGACGCGTTCATGGTGTCTATATAACGCTTTGCGTCAATGTTTGACGCATGCCGCAACCTTATCTCACCAAGACGTGTTATCCAAAAGCAGTGCGGCCTGCGCCGCTGGTACGGTGCAAAACCTGCGTGATCGTGGCAAAAAAGGGTATCTTTCGATTAGTAGAATCGTTGGCAGTCTTCGGGCAGAAGATAGACGCGCTGGAACAGATTTCCGTCGCCATCTTCAAAACTGTTGCGCAAGGTGACGCCCATTCCGAACATCTCGCGCCCTTCGGTACAGATTGTCTCGGCACGGGCTTCGATCAGGCTGCGCATCTCGTCGGCGGAACTGCGTGCATCGGCGGCAGTTGTGACGTAATTGTATTCCATGATCCGCATGCGTGGCACAAACAACGCATCGGTCAGGGTCAGCGTGTCGGTCACTGCTGATGGCAGGCTTTCGCGGGCGTCAGCGGCCATTTCCTCAAGCAGGGCTTCTTCGTCGGGTGCCTCGGAGGCTGTATCTGACGGGGTGATCGCTTCGGGTGCAGCCGGCGCTGCTTGGGGTTCGGGTTCCGGCGCGGGGGCAGATGCCGCAGGTTCGGAGGCCGGTTCTGGCGCAGGCGGGGTGTCTGCCGGGACCAGCAGGAAATACGCGACCACCACTGCGACCAACACGCCAAGGCCGATAAGGTATTTCATCATTTCAATCACTCCTGCTGCCGCAACTGCCAAAAACCTATAGGTTTCTGCGCGAGAGGCAAGGGCACATCACCCTGCGGTGCCGCGGGAGTGACTGGCCGGTCTTGTCGATCTGCGCTGTCTTTGGCATATGGGATCGGGCAGTATTGCAGGGTGGCGGCAAATGTCACGCAGCGTCCGCACGGGGCTTTCCAATACGGCGCATATTGCCTATGCAAATGCAACAGGACCAGCAGTCAGGCAAATTCTATGGATCTGATCACCACGACCGAAGATCTGGCGCGCTTTTGTGCGCTTGCACATGATGCCCCATATGTGACGATCGACACGGAATTCCTGCGCGAGCGCACATATTACGCCAAGCTGTGCCTGCTTCAGATGGCCTTGCCCGGCGATGACGGGCCAGAAACGGGGCCAGCGGTTCTGGTTGACCCCCTGGCCAAAGGGTTGTCGCTGGAGCCGTTCTACACCCTTTTGCGCGACACCAGCACCGTCAAAGTGCTACATGCCGCACGGCAGGATCTGGAGATTTTCCTGATCGAAGGGCGCACCCTGCCACAGCCGCTATTCGACACCCAGATCGCCGCAATGGTCTGCGGGTTTGGCGACCAGATCGGATATGAAACACTGGTGCGCAAACTGACGCGCGGCAGTGTCGACAAGACCTCGCGCTTCACCGACTGGTCGCGCCGGCCCCTGAGTGACGCGCAACTGGGCTATGCGCTGGCCGATGTGACGCATCTGCGGGTGATCTATGAAAAGCTGGCCGCAAAGCTGGAAGAGACGGGCCGCGCAAGCTGGGTTGCCGAAGAACTTGCGACGCTGGATGATCCGGCAACTTACATTACCCTGCCGGAAGATGCGTGGAAACGGGTCAAAACACGCAATGATTCCGGGCGGTTTCTGGCGATTGTGCGCGAATTGGCAAGCTTCCGCGAAAGCCATGCACAACTGAACAATGTGCCGCGCTCGCGGATTTACAAAGATGATGCGCTGCTGGAGTTGGCCTCGCTGAAGCCGCAGAACGCGGATGATCTGGGGCGCACGCGACTGCTGTTGCGCGAGGCCCGCAAAGGAGAGATTGCGCAAGGTATTCTGGACGCTGTCGGGCGCGGGCTGGCTTGTCCGCCAGAGAAATTCCCCAAGCCCGAGACTGGCCGCGAAAACCTACAGGTCAACCCCGCGCTGGCCGATCTGCTGCGGGTCTTGCTGAAGGCCAAATCCGACGCGACAGGCGTGGCGTCAAAGCTGATCGCTTCGGCGGCGGATCTGGACGCGCTTGCGGCAGGCGCGCGTGATGTGCCCGCACTTGCTGGCTGGCGCGCTGTGGTGTTTGGCCATGACGCCCTGAGCCTGTGCAACGGAGAGGTCGGACTGGCCGTACGCGGCGAGCGGGTCGAGGTGATAGCACTGCCGCAGTCGTGACTGTTCAAAGGGCACCTGACCGGGCTTTCTGCGCCGTTGCGTAGCTTTACGGGATCACTCAGATCGGCAAACCCCGCATCAGGCGCGGCAGTTCGCCTGTCAGCCCTGCTGCTTCGCGGATGAAACGGCGGCGCAGGGCAGGCACTGCCGAAATCGCGCCCATGCCCAGATCGCGCAGCCCGCGTATCATCGGATTGTCATTGGAGAACAGCCGGTTCACGCTGTCAGTGCCCACGGCCATCATCATCGTGTCAAAGCGGCGCCATTGCTGGTAGCGTTCCAGCACCAGCGGGTTGGCGATGTCTTCGCCGCGCCGCATGGCCTCGATCAGCACTTCGGCNAGGGCGGCCACATCGCGCAACCCGAAATTGAACCCCTGTCCCGCAATCGGGTGCATCCCATGCGCGGCATCGCCCACCAGCGCCAGACGGGGGCCAATGAAACTGTTGGCGATGGTCAGTTTCAGCGGATAGGCGAAGCGCTTGCCTGTCAATGAAATCTCGCCCAGAAACTCTCCAAAGCGGGGGCGCAAGGCGTCCAGATAGGCGGCGTCATCCAGCGCATGGATGGCGGCGGCTGTTTGGGTGCGTTCTGTCCACACGATGGAAGAGCGGTTGCCCGGCAGCGGCAAAATCGCCAACGGTCCCGCGGGCATAAAGAACTGATGCGCGCAGCCGTTATGGGGCAATTCATGCGCAACGGCACAAACCAGCCCGGTCTGGCCATAGTCCCAGCCTGTGCGCTTGATTCCTGCGCGCTGTGCTGTCGGGCTGTCGCGCCCGTCGCACCCGACGAGAAGGCGCGCGCGGAATGTCTTGCCGCTTTCAGTGGTGACAGTCGCGCCCTGTGCGTCGATCTGCTGCGCTGTAACGCGCGCGTCAGAGACTTGAGTGATAAGGGGTTCACGGTCCATCGCCGCCAGCAAGGCGGGGCGCAGAATGCGATCCTCCAGCATGTGGCCCATCGGCCCTTCTTCAATCTCGGTGTGATCGAAGTGCATGAACAGGGGCGCGGCCCCTTCGGACGGTCGCCCATCGCTGGCCTTGATCTGCAAGATGGGCTGCGTCTGGTCCACCACATCCGCCCAGACGTCCAAACCTGCCAGAACGCGCGTCGACGCAATCGCCAGTGAATAGGATCGGCCATCGAATTCGGGGGCTGCACGGGTGTCGCGGGGCAGTGCATCCACAACAGTGACGCGCAAGCCACCCTGTGCCAGCGCCAAAGCGAGTGAGGGGCCATTCAGCCCGCCGCCCACGATCAGGATATCTGTGTCATGTGTCATGGCCCAACTATGCCATCCAACCGCCCAAAGTCCATGCGTCAAAAGGGGCAATGCGCTGGCTTTCGGCGTGTACAGGTTCGAATGCCTCTTGACATGGACATGCGCCAGATAGTCCCTTTGCGCGCAATGGAAACGCTGCGCGAGGGACAAATGACCGACAAGAAATGGGCCGACCACTCCGCATGTGATATTGGGCGTGCCATCGGGCAGGGCGAAATTTGCCCTGTGGAGCTGGCTGAATCCTATCTGGACGCGATCAGCGCCCACCCTGACGGCCAGCGCATTTACGCGCGCCTGACGCGCGACCGCGCGCTGGACGAGGCGATGGCCGCGCGGGGTCGCGCGCGCGCAGGTTTGCGGCGCGGCGTGCTGGATGGTGTGCCCGTCTCATGGAAAGACCTGTTCGATACAGCGCATATCGCCACGGAATCCGGCACGGCGCTGTTGCGCGGGCGCGTCCCCACAGCGGATGCAACTGTGCTGCGCGCCATGACGCAGGCGGGCACTGTCTGCCTTGGCAAGACGCATATGACCGAGTTTGCGTATTCCGGGCTGGGGCTGAACCCGGTGACAGAAACACCGCCCTGCATCAACAACCCGCAGGCCGTGCCAGGGGGCTCTTCTTCGGGGGCGGCGGCGTCGGTTGCCTTTGGGCTGGCCGCCGTTGCGATCGGGTCCGATACTGGCGGGTCTGTGCGTATTCCGGCGGCGTGGAATGACCTTGTGGGGCTGAAAACCACATCCGGGCGCTTGTCGCTTGCGGGTGTCGTCCCGCTGGCCCCGAAATTCGACACAGTCGGCCCCTTGGCCCGCAGTGTCGAGGATTGCGCGCAGGTGCTGGCCGATATGGAGAACCGCCCCGCGCCCGACCTGCGCGGTGCAACACTGGCGGGGCGGCGGTTTCTGGTGCTGGAGGGCGCGCCCTTTGACGGCATCCGCGACCAACCTGCGCAGGGTTTCGAGCAGGCTGTCACGCGGCTGGAGCAAGCGGGTGCGCAGATCGACCGCGCCACCCTCGCCCCGGTGGAGGATGCGCTGGCACTGTCACCCATCATCTACACGCCCGAATGCTATGCCCAGTGGCGCGAATTGATCGAGACGCGACCAGAAGCGGTCTTCTCGCCTATTCTGGAACGCTTCCGGTCTGGCCGAGATTATATAGCGACGGATTATCTGGCCGCGTGGGATGCGCTGCGGGCGCATCGGCAGGCGTATCTGGCTCAAACAGCGGGGTATGATGCCGTGTTGTTGCCGACAGCGGCCAACCTGCCCCCGGACGCAGCGCGCCTGATGCAGGATCACGCCTATTTCACGATAGAAAACCTGCTGACATTGCGCAACACGCGCATTGGCAACATGCTGGGCCTGTGCGTGCTGACGCTGCCAACGGCCATTCCATCGGTCGGGATCAGCCTGATGGCACCGCCCATGGCCGAGGATCGCTTGCTACGTTTGGGTGCGGCAGCCGAAACAGTGGTGCGCGGCGGCTAAGCGGGACCGCGCAGCGCTACCCATAGGCGGGAATGCCAGNAGATACACGACATCTTGTGTGTTCTGCGAAAATGCCACAAATTCGCGGGGTTATTGTCATTTCTTCAAGCCTTTTTCTGGACCGAAGCGGCCTGTCAGGGTATGCTGACCCTTAATTGGGGCATAGATCCCGTGAGTTTGAGGCAGTCCATGGCATTTCCAGAGCGGTTTTCGAACCTGCCTGAATACGCATTCCCGCGCCTGCGCGCGCTTCTGGATCATCACCAACCCGGTGGTGCGCCCGTCGCAATGACGATTGGCGAGCCGCGCCATGAAATGCCACCGTTTCTGGCCGAGGTGCTGAACGCGCATCTGGACGGTTTTGCACGATACCCCACGAATGAGGGTATCCCCGCCCTGCTAGAGGCTATTCAGGGTTGGATTTCGCGGCGCTACGGTGCCGATCTGACACCAGAAAACCTGATGGTGCTGAATGGTACGCGTGAGGGGTTGTTTAACGCGGCCCTTGCGCTGTGCCCCGAACGCAAGCACGGGCAGACGCCCATCATCCTGACCCCAAACCCCTTCTATCAGGCCTATGCTGTTGCTTCGCTGGTGATTGGTGCGGAACCCGTTTACGTGCCCGCAACCGAAGCCAGCGGCCATTTGCCCGATTACATGAACCTGCCTGCCGAAACGCTCGACAGGGTGGCGATTGTCTATATCTGCTCGCCCGCGAACCCGCAGGGCTCGGTTGCGGAGGCAGAGTATCTGCGCGACCTGATTACTTTGGCCCAGCGGCATGATTTCCAGATTTTCGCGGATGAGTGTTATTCCGAAATATACCGCGACACCCCGCCCCCCGGCGTGTTGCAGATTGCGCGCGAGATGGGCGCAGACCCTGAACGCGTGTTGTCATTTCACTCGCTTTCCAAACGCTCCAACCTGCCGGGGCTTCGGTCCGGCTTTGTCGCGGGCGGGGTCGAGAGCATTCGCCGCATCCGCCAGTTGCGCGCCTATGCAGGCGCGCCCCTGCCCGAACCNTTGCAACATGTCGCCGCCGCCGCATGGAATGACGAGGCGCATGTAAACCGGTCGCGCGCGCTCTATCAGCAGAAATACGCGCTGGCAGACCGCATCTTTGCTGCGGTGCCGGGTTATCAGGGGCCGGAAGCAGGGTTTTTCCTGTGGCTGCCTGTGGAAGATGGCGAAGCGGCGGCCTTGAACCTGTGGCAGCAGACCGGCATCCGTGTCTTGCCGGGGGCATATTTGTCGCGCGAGATGGAGGGGTTCAATCCCGGCAAAAAGTTTATCCGCGTGGCGATGGTCACGCCCATTGACGAACTCGAAGAGGCGCTTCGGCGTCTGCGCAACTGTATTTATCCGTAACGAGGCTTCACAGATGGCATCCTACAATACCCGTTCGAGCGAACCCTTGCTTGACAGCAATCTGCAAGCGATGTTGCAAAAACGCGGGCGTGAATTGCTGGGCGTCGGGCTGATCGCCCTTGGCGGGTTGATTGCGCTGATGCTGTGGTCCTATTCTCCGGCTGATCCAAGCTGGCTAAGTTCATCTGACGAGGCTGTGCAAAACTCTCTGGGGCGGGTTGGCGCGATGATCGCTTCTCCCATGATGATTATTATCGGTATGGCGTCTTGGGGGCTGGTGCTGTTCTTCGCGGGCTGGGGAGCGCGGCTGATTTCGGGTATTGGCCATGAGCAGGTGCTGACGCGCGGCATCTTCCTGCCCATCGGTTTGGCTGTCACCGCAGTGTGGAGTGCAACACTGGTGCCTACTGCCGGATGGGACACCCTATATGGTATGGGCGGCGTGTTTGGCGACACTGTTTTGGGCGCTATCATCAATGCCCTGCCCATGAGCGCGGCGGCGGGCGTCAAGATGATGGGCGTGGTCATGTTGCTGGCAACGCTTGTGATCTGGGGCTTTGTACTGGGCGTTCACCGCTATGAGGCGCTGCGTTTTATGCGTTTTGTGGCTGCCGGTATTGTGTTGTGCTACGCAGGGCTGCGCGCTCTGCTGCGGGGGGGTGCTGTTGGCGGTGTGCGCGGTATGCGCCTTGCAGGGGGCGCGATGGCGCGCAAACTGCATGACAGTCGTGCAGCGCGCGAACAGGCCCAGTATGCGCGCGAAGATGCATTTGCGCGCCAAGCCCCGCCACTGGACGGCGATTACCAAAACCCACGCGCACGGCCCGCGCATCCGGCCGGACAGCACCAGCCTGCTTTTCCACGCGCCGAGCCGCAGTTGCACGGCGACGGCAGCGCGCGCCGCTCTCCGCCAGTGATCCGTGCGGCGGCCTATGCCCCGCCTGCCCCTGTGGCGCAGGATGATGACGATTATGATTTCCCCCTGCTGGACGATGAAGCGGCCTATTATGCCGCCCCGGCACAAGCAGCGCCGGAATATCAGCAGCGTCAGCCGCAAAACCGCCCAGCCCCCGAGGCTGCACCATCCGGCCTGTTGTCAAAACTGAAATCCCTCTCCACGCGGCCACTCTCGGCATCCTATCAGGACCCAGAGCCAGAGTTGCCGATCCGTGGGGAATTGGTAGAACCCCGCCTGAGTGCGGCTGCGATAGATGCACGCCCCTCGGGGGATGCGCGGATCAAGTCGCGCATTGCCGATGCGATCCGTCACCGCAAGGGCGCAAAGCCGGTCTTTCAGTTTGACCGCACGCGCCACCCGAACGCAGAGCCGCCCCTGCGCGCGCCCGCGCCGCAGCACCCCGCGCCGCAGAGCATGTCACCCGATGGCCCGCTGCCAGTGGCGGGCGCAAGCCTGAGCGCCAGCCTGCCCGCGGCACCGTTCGGCGCTGTTCCCATGCCGGACTGGATGCTTGCCGCACAACCCGCTGCCACCCCAGAACCTGCACCCGCACCGACCCCAACTGCGCGCCCCGAAGGCCCGCAACTGCTGCATGCAGAGCCGCTGTTCGAGCAAGACCCGCCGCGTAAAACCCATGTCTTGCAGCGCCGTGTTGTCACCAATGCGCAAGCGCGTCCGCAACCCTCGCGTCAGGCGCAGGCTGAAGCAGAACCCGCATTCGCATTCGATCCGGCAGCCCCGGTCTTCGAGTTGCCGCCCCTGTCCTTGCTGGAACATCCAAGCGAAGTGCAGCGCTACACCCTGAGCGATGAGGCGTTGGAAGAGAACGCGCGGATGTTGGAGAATGTGCTGGATGATTACGGGGTGCGCGGCGAGATTGTCAGTGTCCGCCCCGGCCCGGTTGTCACCCAGTATGAGCTGGAACCTGCACCGGGGCTGAAGGCAAGCCGTGTCATCGGTCTGGCCGATGACATCGCGCGCTCCATGTCGGCATTGTCTGCGCGTGTCTCGACCGTGCCGGGCCGGTCGATCATCGGGATTGAATTGCCGAATGTGCAGCGTGAAAAGGTTGTGCTGCGCGAAATTCTGTCTGCACGCGACTTTGGCGATACGCAGATGCGCTTGCCGCTGGCGCTGGGCAAATCCATTGACGGCGAATCCGTGGTCGCCAATCTGGCCAAGATGCCGCATCTGCTGATTGCAGGGACAACCGGTTCGGGTAAATCCGTGGCGATCAACACCATGATCCTGTCGCTGCTGTACCGTCTGACGCCGGATGAATGCCGCATGATCATGATTGACCCCAAGATGCTGGAACTCAGCGTCTATGACGGCATTCCGCATCTGCTGTCACCCGTTGTGACCGACCCGAAAAAGGCCGTGGTGGCGCTGAAATGGGTCGTTGGCGAGATGGAAGAGCGCTATCGCAAGATGTCCAAGATGGGCGTGCGCAATATTGACGGCTATAATGGCCGCGTGCGCGAAGCGCTGGAAAAAGGCGAGATGTTCAAGCGCACCATCCAGACTGGTTTCGACGATGAAACCGGCGATCCGGTGTTCGAGACAGAGGAATTTGCGCCCCAACTTCTGCCTTTTATCGTGGTTGTGGTCGATGAGATGGCCGACCTGATGATGGTCGCAGGCAAGGAAATCGAAGCTTGTATCCAGCGGCTTGCGCAGATGGCGCGGGCAAGCGGGATTCACCTGATTATGGCCACACAACGCCCCTCGGTCGATGTGATTACAGGCACCATCAAGGCCAACTTCCCCACGCGGATTTCGTTTCAGGTAACTTCCAAGATCGACAGCCGCACCATTCTGGGTGAACAGGGTGCCGAGCAGCTTCTGGGGATGGGCGACATGCTCTATATGGCCGGTGGATCACGGATCGTGCGGGTGCATGGCCCCTTTGTCAGCGATGAAGAGGTTGAAGAGGTGGTGAACCACCTGAAATCCTTTGGGCCGCCAGATTACAAATCCGGCGTGGTCGAAGGCCCGGAATCGGACAAGGAAGCTGACATTGACGCGGTGCTGGGTCTGGGGGGCAACACCACAGGCGAAGATGCACTGTATGATCAGGCCGTGCAGGTCGTGATTCAGGACCGGAAATGTTCAACCAGCTACATCCAGCGCAAACTGGGTATCGGCTATAACAAAGCCGCGCGTCTGGTCGAACAGATGGAAGACCAAGGGCTGGTGACGCCGGCCAACCACGTCGGCAAGCGCGAGATATTGATCCCAGAGCAGGGATAACCGGACGCGCACCAGTTGCCGTCAGTGCAATCCGGCGACCGCTAGTCTGACGGGGCGAGTGTCAGCGCTTCGCCTTCGGGGCGCGACGACAGTATCTTGTGCAATGCGGTATCATCCGGCGTGCCAGTCACCTCGTCGGTCCAGACCTGAAATGCCTTCAGGTCATATTTGCCGAAGGATGTGATCATCGCGCCATCGGCGGCGTCACGGCCACGGACCATCAGCACGCGGCCAATTCGGGGCGTGTTGTAGCGGGCATCGAACGTGTACCATCGCCCGCCAAGATAGGCTTCGAACCAAGCGCAGAAATCGCCTGCACCGGAATAGGGCACGCCGACATCGCCCAGATACCCGCTGGCATAGCGCGCCGGAATGTTCATCGCGCGGCAAAACGCAATCGACAGATGTGCAAAGTCGCGGCAGACGCCGGTCTTTTCACGCTGGGCGTCGCTGGCGGTCTTGGTTGGTCTGCCAAATCCGTACCCAAAGGTCAGGTGGTTGTGGACATGATTGCAGATCGCTTGCACGCGCGCCCATCCCGGCGGGGTGTCGCCGAACAACTCCAGCGCTTTGGGGGCCAATGCGTCGGAATCGCAATAGCGGCTGGCTGTCAGGAATTGCAGGGTCTCGGGCGGCAGGTCGCCCACGTCATGTTGTTCTGCTGTCCAGTCGAACACATCGGGCTTGGCGTCCACCTCAATGATACAGTCGGACCAGAGCTTTAGCTGACCCGCAGGCGCGCGCAGTCGTGTGCGCCGGTTGTCGAACGGGTCAAGGAATGTCTCTAGCGGCAAGTCGGGGTCTGCTTGCACTGCGCACGTGCCGATTGTACGACCAAGAACGCTGGAATGCGGCGACAGGGCCAGAATAAGAACGGTATCCGCCACGCTGTTGATTGTGATTTCGTATCCGATACGGATGAACATTGCCGCCCTTTCTGAACTGACGTCGAATTGGCGTAAGGCGCCCCGTCCCGTTTGTAGCACAAGCGGCGCGCGAAAATTCCGACAAAACCTTGATTGATGGATGACCCGATCCGGCCAAGTCTGCGGCATGATCCAAACATGGGCCTGATAAGGTAACTTGGTTGCGCGGCTTTAGTTCCACGATCCGGGCCGCGCCAAGCATCTGCGGACAGTTTTGCCGGTCGCGCGGCGCGGGCACGATTTGACTCCAGAAACCGGATCATGCCCAGATGAGTGGCATTTTCTTGCGCAAGGGTTGGAACGGGACAGTGATCGGGGCGTTTTATCTGTGGCATCAGCGCTAACGCGTGCCGCAATGGGACGCAGATACATGAGTTCGGAACGCCGCAGCATCAGGACCGACTCGATCCTGCTCACGGCGGGGCTGTTGCTGATTGCGTATTTTCTTGGCGAAGTGCTGCTTCTGGTGTTCGCAGCTGTTGTGCTTGCGGTCGGCCTTGATGGGCTTTCATCGACAATCGCGCGGCGCACGCCCCTGTCTCGGGGGTGGGCGCTTTTGGTTATCTCAATCTCAATCTTCTCATTCATAATTGCAGTGGCGAGCCTGTCTGCGGGGCGTCTGGTCATGCAGTTGCAAGACGTGAGCGAGGCGGTGATCGAGTTCGCAGAGCAAGGGCATGACTGGCTTACGGGTCTTGGCGTGATGCAGGAAGAAGATGACGAGAACGGCGGGCTGGCCAGTGCTGTGCGCGACATGTCGGGGCAGGCGTTGACGTGGGGGATGACCGCGCTCGGTGCTATTACCAGCTTCGTTATCCTTGTGGTCCTGACAGGTTTTATTGCGGTGAACCCTGCGCTTTACCGGGGCGGGGCACTGCGTCTGGTGCCGCCCGCGAAACGCGGGATCGCAGAGGATACGCTGTCCGCACTCGCCCATGCGCTGCGCTGGTGGTTTCTGGGGCAGCTTGTGTCTATGGCGCTGCTTGGGGTTTCGGTCGGGCTTGGGCTGTTTGTGCTTGGCATCGAGCTTTGGCTTGGTCTTGCAGTTCTGACAGCGTTGCTGACGTTTATCCCCTTCATTGGGCCGCTGATTGCGGCGGTGCCGGTCATTGCAGTGGGATTTGCCGCAGGTATGCAAACAGGGCTGATCGTTTTGGCGGGTTATCTGGTGATCCAGAACCTTGAAGGCAGTGTCGTTAATCCGTTGATTCAGCAAAGAGCAGTCAATCTTGCCCCGGCTCTTCTGATCGCGGTGCAGGTGCTGCTGAGTCTTGTTTTTGGTGTGATGGGGTTGATCCTTGCCGCCCCGCTTACAATCGTGGGGATGGTCGCCGTCCAGAAGCTGTGGGTAGAGCATACGCTGGGAGAGCGCATAACCTAGCGCCAACCGCTTCGGCCGTTCTGCCCAAGGCACAGGCCATATCCAGAACGCCGGAAATACAAGAGAGGTGACAGTGCCAACTGCCGAAATATACTCGCCCGAACCGAATATGCTGGAGCGCAGATTTGCCGATTATCTGGCGCAGCATGGCGCGGAAAGCGGCGGCAGCGCACACCCCTCACGCGCCCGATTGGCCGAGATTGGCCGCGTTACGCGCTGGGCCATTGGCCTGTCGGCGCTGGCGGGGCTTGTGTCGGGCGGGCTGATCGGGATCACCGAAATCTGGATGCGTCAAACATATCTCGGCGGGATGGACGGTTTCGACTGGCAAGACGCCCTGCCTTATTGGTCTGCGTTCTACGCCTTTGTGGGCGTGGTCAGTGCGGTAGAGATTGCCTTGCTATATGCCTTGGCGCTGAACGGGATTGCGCGCGTCACACAGCAATCGGGGCTGAACCTGTCACGCGGAGATGGGCCAGAGCTGTTCTCTCATAGTCTTGCGCGGGCCGCGCTGGAGTTTCCCAGCCCAAAGGTCGAGATTTACGGGATTGACCCCTATGTCCATGTCTCGGCATGGAAGCTCGTGGCGCTGAATATTGCCTATAAGCTGAAGGTCGGGGTCAGCAGTTTCATCTTGCGGGTGTTCTTGCGCAGGGTGGCCGCGCGTATGGCGATCCGTGGCATGGTGCCCTTGTTCGCTGGCCCGCTTTACGCGGTCTGGAATGCCTATATCATCTGGCGCATCATGGCCGAAGCGCGGGTGCGCACATTGGGGCCATTTGCTGTCGACGGTCTGATGGACGCACATTTTGAGGATGTCGGCGAACTGGAGGCCACCGAGAGGGATGTGATCTTGCAAGCGGCAGGCGAGATGCTGACCCGTGGGCGCGATGCCCATCCGAACCAGATTTATCTGATGACCCGCCTGCGCAAGGCGTTGGAACGCGACGAGGATATTTCCCTCGACTGGTCTGCGGTGCGCGACCATTTGCCTGCGCTGGATGCCGCCAGCCAGACCCGCGTGCTTGACTTGCTGACATTGTCTTGTGTGATCGGCGCGCGCACGCACCGCGAACAGACAGAATTTCTGTCCAACGCCTGTGATGCGTGCGGCGCGACGCTGGATGAAAAGCGCCTGAAAGAGCTGCGCAAAGCCCTGACGCGCGGCGATCAGATCACGCGCGCGGCGCTTTCAGACACCCGCAGCGACAGGGTCGCCCTTACCACCTGACCCCAAGCCAAGGGCCTTATAGATCAAGGGCGGCTTTTTCGGGGTCTTGGACAGGAAGAACCGCACCATCTCGGCCGAGGCGTCCGGCCCTTTTGGGTCGGTGAAGCTGCCGCGTGCTTTTCCGCCTGACCATGCGTGCCCCGCCCCCTTGATCTGCCACAGCTCCACATCGACAGTGCCGTCGGGCAAGATATACTGGCTGCGCACATACTCGCGCCCCATGCCGGACTTCTGGTTGACTGTCGCGGGTGCGCGCGCGCCGACTGCCCCCGCCACGATCTGCGGCGCGTTCGAGGGGTGGACAGTGGTGTCGGCATCGCCATGAAAGATGATCCGGCGCATACCGCTGTCGGGCTTGGCGGCACTGCTGGGTTTGCCCCCGTTGCGCATGGCCGAGAGTGCCGACATCAAGGTGTTTGCAGAGCCATGTGGCAGGCCGGAATGCACACCTGCCGCCGAGAACACATCGGGGTAGGTCTCGGCCAGAATTGCCGCCATTGCCCCACCTGCCGAAAGACCAGCAACGAAAACCTGACTTTGTTCAAGGTCCAGTTCCTGCATCAGATTTCTGGTCAGGCTGGCAAGGATTGCGGGTTCACCTGCGCCGCGCGCCTGACTGGCGGGCACAAACCAGTTCCAGCACGATGATGCGTTATCGCGCCGGGTTTGCGCGGGATAGGCCACGGCCAGTCCATGCCGTTGCGCGANCCTGTTCATGTTGGTTCCAGTGGCAAAGTCGTTGGGGTCTTGCGAACAGCCATGCAGCATGACGATCAACCCCTTTGGCCCGCGCGGATGTCTGGCGGGCAGGAACAGTTTGAAATCACGTGCGCCAGCTATGCAGCTATGGGTTTTGTCCAGATATTGCGCGCCTTTGGGCAATGTGGGCGGCGCTGACGGTTTGGCGGGTCTGGTCAGCATTGTGGCAGACGGCACTGCGGCCCGCACGGCGCGCAATTGCTTGACCACCGCGCTCAGGCGGCGGTCTTTTGGCGGGCTGGCCGGTGCAGCGCGCGTCTTTCGGCCTTGCGGTGCTGGTTTGCGGCGCTTCTTTTTGGTGGATGCCTTTTCGATCGCCATGGTCGGGATTCTCGACAAAGAGGCTATGGCCGACTTGACCATTGCACCGCTGACGGCCTTTTGCATGGCCCTTGTCGCAGCAACGGGCCTGCCTGCACGGGTCAACCTCGACGCCCGGCGCATGGCGGCAGCAAAATTGAGTTTCATCGGATTATCCTTTGAGATGGGTTCCTTGACAGCAAAACAGTGGCGTCAAATCGGCCACCATTCGCGCAATACGAACGCATCTGGCAGGCCGTCGCGAACGCGGCGCGCGACTCTCCCTTGCATATCAAATGGGATGCTTTGGCGAGCAATCAAGGCTGCTGGCTGTCGTATCGGCATGGTTTTTCTGCATTGCAGAAAAACCATGCGCGGGCCTATCGCCCTGTTGTCTGCCCAGCCGCCAGCGCCAGCCGGACAAGTTCGGGCAGCGATTGGACGCGGGTCTTGCGCATGACGGCGGCGCGGTGGTTTTCAACAGTGCGCTGGTTGATCCCCAGATCGGCTGCGATGATTTTGTTAGGGGCACCGTCCAGAACCTTTGCAAGAACAGCACGCTCGCGCGGGGTCAGGGCGGCAAATGACTTTTGCGCACTGCGCCGCGCGGTGTTGCGGGCGCGGTCATCGGTGGTGCGCGCAATCGCATCGCTGACACTGCCCAGCAGGTCTGCCGCACTGGTGGGTTTCTCGATCAGATCGGCGGCCCCTGCCTTCATCGCGTTGACGGCCATTGCAATGTCGCCATTCGCGGTCAGCATTACGGCAGGCAAGCTTGCGTGTTCTGCGCTTAACACTTCCAGCAACTCGACCCCGCCCATGCCCGGCAACATGCCATCAACAACCAGACAAGACTCGGGGCCGGGGCGCGGTGCTGCCAGAAACGCCTCGGCTGTCGGGTATGATACCACAGCCCAGCCTTCGGCCTCGAACAAGCGGCGCGTGGCCTCGCGGATCATTGGATCGTCATCGACGACATGAAGCGTTGATTGTACGCTCTCGCCGGCGCGGGCGGGGCGTTTGGTCCGGGCCGCGCGGCTGGTCTGGAGCAGCTTGGCGATCCGGGCCAGCAGGACTTCGGGCAAGACGGGTTTGGCAATCTGATCGAAGGGCGTTTTCGCAATGTCCTTCAGTGTTGCGGTTGTGATGTCGCCTGTCAGGATGATGGTGGGAAGCACGACGCCCAGCACATTGGGCAGATCTTTCGCCAGTGACAGGCCCGAGGCGCTGCCATAAAGCGCGAAATCTGTAATCAGCATGTCAGGCAGCTCTGCCGCATTTGCGGCCCATGCGGAGGCATCTTGCGCGTTGGTCATGATGACGACGCTGTGACCCGCGCCTTCCAGCACCTCGACCAGCAAATTGCGCAAATCGTCCTCGTCCTCGACCAGCAGGATGGTGCCGGTCTGCACGACAGGATCGCCCTGTGCAGGCGCAGGGTCGACCAACACATCCGGGGGCGCATTGACGACCGGCAGCGTGATCATAAAGTTCGATCCCTTGCGGAGTATTGATGTGACAGAAATCGGGTGCTTCAGCAGTTTCGCAAGCCGTTGGACAATTGACAAACCCAGCCCCAGCCCGTTCGCGGCAAGCGGGCCGGAACTCTCGACCTGATAATAGGCATCGAAGATTGCCTTGCGCTCGGACTCGGCCACGCCGATTCCGGTGTCATGAACCTGAACGACCAACTGACTGCCCTTGATACGGCACCCGATCAAAAGCCCGCCCTTAGAGGTGTATTTCAAGGCATTGGACAGCAGATTGCGCAAGATTTGCTGCAAAAGCTGCGGATCGGTGCGCACCACGGCGCTGCTTTGCACAACCCGCAATTTCAGCCCCTTGAGTTCGCAAAGCGGCGCAAATTCTTCGCTCAGACGNTTTAGCCCGGATTATTCGTGAGGGGTTGGTGAGGGTAGCGTAAGCTTTTGAAATCGAGTATTTTTCGGTTGTGCCGACCAAAAATCCCAGTTTCTAAAGCAGGCCCCCTCACCATGAAGCATTTTACCCTTGCCGCACCGGCTTTGTCACCCTTGAATGGCAAAGCTGTCCTTCTCAATTTCGACGGCGCAGAGATGAGTTCGGATGCTGGTTTGACACTCTTGCGGGAGGTAGAGCGCAGGCACGACCTGGCAGGTCTGTTGGCTTCCTGTTTCACGGATCCGCGGGACCCTGCCAAGGTGCAGCACAGCCTGGAAGACATTATTCGGTTCCGGATCATGATGATCGCGGCGGGGTATGAGGATGGCAATGACGCAGCCGGCCTGCGGCATGATCCGTCCTTCAAGATCGCGCTGGAACGCAACCCGGAGACGGGTGCCGCTCTGTGCTCGCAGCCCACAATCTCGCGGATGGAGAACTTGCCTGGAGCGCGTGACCTGATCCGGATGGGACGCAAGATGGTCGGTTTCTATTGCCAGTCCTTTGCGCGGGCACCAGCGCAGATCGTGCTGGACATCGATGATACATTTGATGCGGTCCATGGGCACCAGCAGTTGCGTCTGTTCAACTCTTACTATGATGAATATGGCTTCCAGCCCATCGTCGTCTTTGATGGCGACGGACGGTTGGTGGGGGCCTTGCTGCGCCCGGCGCGACGCCCCAAAGGGGTGGAGAGTGCCGCGCATCTGCGCCGGCTGATCCGGGAAATCCGCAAGCACTGGCCCAAGACCGAAATCCTGGTGCGGGCGGACAGTCACTATTGTGCGCCGGAGGTGCTTGATCTGTGTGACAGGCTGGGCCTGCGCTATGTCTTTGGATTGAGCCGCAACGCGCGCCTTCACGAACAGGTTCAGGCCTTGGAAGCCTCGACGGCTGCGCGCTACACGCGCAATGAAGGCCAGAAGGTCCGGCGCTTCAAGACATTTGCCTATGCGGCCGGGTCATGGTCAAAAGCCCGCCGTGTGGTGGCCCGGGTTGAAGTCAGTTCTCGAGGCCGCGACACCCGCTACATTGTCACCAACCTGGACGCAGGCCGCGGCAAGCATCTTTACGAAAAGATCTATTCAGCCCGCGGTCAGGTTGAAAACCACATCAAATCCTGGAAGACCCACCTCGCCTCAGACCGTACCTCCTGCACCAAGGCGTCGGCCAATCAGATGCGGCTCATGCTGCATGGCTGTGCCTATTGGATCTGGTGGACACTCCGGGCAGCCTGCCCGAAACGATCCCAATGGCGGCATGCCCAGTTCGATACTCTGCGCCTGCACTTGGTCAAACTGGCGGCCACCATCGTCGAGAAGAAAGCCCGGATCGTGATGACGCTGCCAGCCTCGTGCCCACGTCAGCAACTGATCAAGCTGTTATTTGGGGCACTGCTGCTGCCACAACCTACCTGACGCTG